>Ga0214473_10000038_pt1 | contig 178818 bp, 168 predicted proteins | sample RVTome_7_FD_203509 | JGI IMG/M metagenome (GOLD analysis project Ga0214473, IMG submission 203509) | Soil microbial communities from uranium-contaminated site in the Upper Colorado River Basin, Wyoming, United States - RVT98D197 | ecosystem: Environmental > Terrestrial > Soil > Contaminated >...
GGCGCCGAGAGCCAACACCGCAGGAAAACAAACGATCACGTAGCGTGGTTCCACCGTCTGCAGCTGAGTTAAGAATGCGGTGCGGATAACCAGAAAGGTGATCAGCAAAGCGACTCCGGGTTTTGTCTTGCAGCGCGCACCACCCATAAACGCCAGGCCGGCATATACAAATCCCAAGAAACCAAATCCGAGCGTCACGCCAAAGTCCACCTGGTTGTTTCGCCATTTTTCACCGGGCGGCCAGAGGTCTCCTGAGTAGGGGAGCAATTCGACGCGAGGTGTAAACCAGATCACCCACACCCGCTCCAAGGGGATGAAAGCGAAGGAGCGCAGAGGCCGCAGCGCCTTGCGCTCGCCGGCCAGAATCGCAAATTGGTGATCGAGAGTTGGAGACATTTGCAAGGTGCGGTTGTAGTGGTTGAGCAGTACCGCCACCCGAGCGCGCTCCTCGTCGGAATCAAATGCTGAGCCGGGCAGGGTTTCCGCGCGAATCGGTTCCTGATTTAGTTTCCAAGTCACCTGGTAGGCATCCCGGAAGCGCACCATCCAGGTTCGAGTCCAAGCGTGGAAGCCGCGGGGGATGAAATCCCCGCGCATCTCCGCATAGCGCGGAGATAGAAACTCGACGCGACCCAGAGTAACCGCATTTCGCGCCGCCCAGGGCGTCAACGGCAGGAGTAGACCTACGGCCATCCACAACCCGGCCAGAGCCAGCTTCGGCCAATCGGCGCGGCGCCACCAACGGACACCCAGAATTAGCACGACAGCTACCAACAGGAGCGGGGTCTCTGGACGAAACAGTGTTCCTACACCGACGAGCAATCCCGCGAGTAGCCACCACCCGGCCTGCGAGAGCAAAGCTCGCCTGTCAAGTGAATGGAGACGGAGGTTTAGGGAAGGATCAGCAAGAATGCTAACAAACACCAAGAGTGACACAGTTGTCAGGAATGTGGCGAGCACTTCGGTGAGCACCGCCGCGCTGTAGTTTGCCGTAAAGGGACACAGCGAAGCCATCCAAAGCGCGGCCGTCGCAACAAGAGTTCGTTTGGGAGTTGGCGCAAAGCGCGCCGCAAGCAGAGCGGTGAACAGGCAGGTCATCAGGTCGACGACTGCCTGGACACCCATCACGGCATGCCTGGATCGCTCCAGCACAGCATAAATCGCGGCAAGAAATGCGGGATACCCCGGCATCCGCACATCCACGGGAGTCAATTCGCCCCGGACGAAGAGGCCGTACACACCGTGGTCTAACAAGTTGCGCGCGAGTTCCTCATAGAACTTCGTGTCGCCTGACGAAAATGGGAAATGCACGATGAAAAACAGGCGCAAAGCAATCCCGGCCAGCATTGCGGCAGCCAGATGTTTGCGGGAAATCGGAAGCATGGTCATTGAGAAGCCGGGGGCGAACCAAGGGTTAGCACCGGCAGCGGGCATCACTCCAGCCCATCATGGTCCGGGCACTTGGAGCTGCGGCATGGGGCGCGCGGAAAAGAGATAGCGGCAAGGTTTTGCAAGCCAGCGCGCCCAGCGCGTTGACCGGGAGAGCCGCGCACTATCCGTGGCGATTCCGGTATCCGCATACATCTGCCGGTAGATCTTGGAGATGAGAATGAAGGTCAAGCGGCTGCGCAGCGTCTTCAAGAAACTGGATCGTTTCCAAATAAAACTCATCGAGTAGAAGCGGTCCCAAACAGCCTGCGTGCGCTGGCGAATTTCATCGGCTGACATGACCGGGTGATTCCAATACAGCTTAGGGCGAACAGCCTGCGGAATCAGCCAACGCCGGTTCAGCGGAACACCCTCGATGCGCGTGAGGTCGCCCTCCATTGACTTCTCCCATCGCGCAAAATCCACAGTTCCGGGAAAAGCAGACAGCATCACGAATTGAGCAAATGTCAGCTCCGCGCGCTGGGCCACGGCAGCCGTGGCTTCGAAGGTTTCTGGCCGGTCGCTGGGCAGGCCGAAAATGAACGAACCGAGTACGTGGATCCCGTGACGGCGGAAGGTACGTAAGCGCTCAACCAAGCTCTCCCCGGCCAGGTTGAAATCTTTGTAGACGTCTTTCAGCCCTTCCGGCGTAACGGATTCCACTCCCACCAGCGCCCCTTTGATGTTTGCGTTCCGCATGGCATCGAGAAAAGTCGGGTCTTCTGCGGCTTCCATGGTGATTTGCGTGTAGAACACCATGTCCGCGGGAAGCAGCGCCAGGCGCGCCATCAACTCGAAACGTTCCGCGCGCATCGTCTGGAGTTCCTGGAGACGATGCAAGTCGCCTTGCCGGGTAGCCAGCTCCAGATCCGTCAGCGTGACGGGATAAAAGTTATCATCGGCAAGCGCAATAAATCGAAACCCGAGGCGCCGCAACTGGACAATCTCTTCGATCACAGCGTCCGAAGTGCGCTGACGAGGGCGCTGCCCATCCGTCCGCCACACCGAACAGAAGGAACAATGTTTCGGACAGCCGCGGACGGTCTGCACCGATGCCCACATATAGCGGTCGCGCTGTACCAAGTCCCAGCGCGCAGGCGCGAAATCAGAGCCCTCTACTCGGCCGCCCAGGTAAGTGGATTGGGGAGCGCCCTTGTGGCAGTCCGCCAGCGCAGCCGCCCAGACAAGGTCACCGTCTCCTTTCACCACCGCGTGCGCGCCGCCAATATCTAACGCTTCTTCCGGATAAAGTGTGGCGTGAATTCCGCCGAAGACCACATAGGCTCCGCGCTCCCGCGCCAACTCGCCGATCTCATAGCCGCGGAGGGCATTCCCCGTGTGGATGCCTATGCCGACTACGTCACCAGGCTGGATGCGCAGGGGATCAAAGCGACTGAGCGTTTCATCCACGAGAATCGGTTTGCCGAAGGAGGCTGGCGTTGCCGCCGCAATCACAAAGAGCCAACGCGGCGTGATAACGGCAGTGCCAAAAGATGTATGGCTCGGATTTACGAGATGAACATTCATGCGCGCTCCCATGGGCCCCAAGGCTATGGCACCCATAACCTGCTGCTTTCTGCAACGGCTGCTGGGGCAATGACGATGACTCCGAAACTCAAAACTGTGGCGGCGCTGGGCTGAATTGAATGTCGAGAGAGCTTCACCCTGTTAAGTCGCCGGATCCTTTTGACGCGTGGCTTTGACGCCCGTTAGAACCGCCACGCCCAAGAGCACGATTGCGCCGACTACAATCCAGCGCGAGGGTACGTGTAGAAGGACGGCGCCATAAATCAGTCCGCCGAGTGCGATCAAGCACCCAAGGATGTAAAGCCCGAATGACACAGCAATTCCCTCCCTTCCGCGGCCCCTTTGCCGGTTGCACCGGATGTTTACAGCAGAGCCTCGGGTACTTCCTAATTGCTTGTCGGCAACCGCAGCCACAATCGCGATGGCATTCAGCATGTGGAGATCGCTGCCGTTTCAGCAATAATCCGGGCTGGGCGATATGCTAGAAGTGGTGGAAAGGTGGGTCTGTTCAATAGTGAACATAGCTGTACCGAAGCTGCAGGAACGAGGCAAGTATAGAAGAAGAAAGCCGGCTCGCATGCGGCCGGCTCTCTTTTTGCGCGTTAATTAACTGTGCGGGTTTGGTGATAAAGCGGGTTGCTAGAGCCCGCATCTACTGCCTGATCTGATTCACGCGAATTCGATGACAGGATTTGGACGCAGGGTCACCACAATTCCCACAATTTCAGTGCGCGTTTTTCGGCTGTAAGGCCAGAAGAATCTTGGTGCCGGCGGTGGGACTCGAACCCACGACCTAGGGATTATGAGACCCTCGCTCTACCCCTGAGCTACACCGGCATGGGTGGCTGCAATCCATGGTAAGGAGTGAGGCAGCAAAGTGTCAAGGAAACGAACGCCGGAGGTTGCAACCGGCGAAAGGAGCGCGCAAAAAAACTGGTACTGTCGTACCGTTGACGGGGCGCGAGGCCGGGCGGTACTCTGCGCACGTGGTAGAAGACCCCTGGCCTGGAGCCGGGGAGGCGGGTGTGTACTGTTTGGACACACGCCGCCGTATTCCGCTTAAGTATAGGCGGAGCCACTTCCATACTTCCTTCGCGCTGGACTATACCCAGCCGGAGGAAGTACATGAACCGATGGACAGTGGTGCTGGCACTAGTTCTGCTAGTGCTTGTAAGTGCGATCGGTATACGCAACCTTGCCATGACGGCGAGTGCGGGCGATGCACCGACGATCATGGCGAATGGTGGCGGACCGCTGCCACCTCCACCTTGGAAAAATGGAGGAGGCCCGCTGCCTCCCCCGCCGTGGAAGAATGGTGGCGGACCGCTGCCTCCCCCGCCCTGGGGCCGGTAACCCGAAAGTAGGGTATACTGGGCCGGGGCACAAAGGATTCGAGAGTGCTAGGCCCAGTTGATTTCATACTTTGGATCCTACACGCCTTCTTGCAGGCGGCGGTGGTGGTGTGTGCCTGCAAAAGGCGCGTATTTGTGCGCTTCTTCACGCTGAACTTGTACATGCTCGCCGCTTCACTGCTGACAGTGGGGCGGTTCATTGTATTTTGGAAATACGGCTTCCTCTCGCTTGAATACCGCTATTTCTATTTCTACTCGGATGCGTTTCTGACTATCTGCCTGTATTTTGCACTCATGGGGTTGTACTCCCACGTATTCCAGGAAATGGGAGTGCACCGCTATTTGCGCGCGGGCGCACTACTGTTACTGGCGCTGACCTCGGGTTTCACCTTTCAAGTGCTTTCGAATTCGAGCGCAAACCTCGTCAATAAGACGCGGTTCGTCGTGGAATTGTCACAGAACCTTTACTTTGTGGGTCTCGTGCTGACCTACCTGTTGTGGGGCGCGGTGATGAAACTGCGCGAAACGCGGACACAGGTAATTCAATTGGTGTCCGCGCTCGGTGTTTATTTCAGCGCGTTTGCCGCGAACTATGCCCTTCATAACCTCTCTCCGGGACACAGCACGCTGTGGGCGTATTTACCGCAACTCCTAACGCTCTGGCTGCCGCTGGCGTGGGCCTATACGTTTGCGAAAGTTCCTGAGGAGGCGCGCATGGCGACGGCCCGCGTCGCCGCGGCGCACGAAGGAAGTCGATGATAGCAGCGCTCATATTCGTGATTGCCGTTGCGGGGTTCTTGCAATTCTTTGTGTCGTACTGCCGCTCCGTGATCGCAGCCTATGAGCGGGTGGATCTCTCGGAGCAAGCGCGGGAAGTGACCGGCATCAACGAGCGCCAAGTTAACGGGCAGGACTTTGAGCGATTGCTGCAACTGGTGCGGATGTGTCCGGAACCCGGCGACGACAGCCGGGAAATCGGAGCTGTGCGCACCTACTATGGGCTGCTGTCGATGGCGCGTGCCGCGTTTCGCCGCATTGCACCGTCGCTGGAGCAGCGCATGGAGCGGGAGCGAGAGAGCTGCGCGTATTTCGCCGCCGTGGCGCTGGACCGGCGAATTGCACACAGCCGCGGCCTGATGGCAGAGCAGCTGTCCAACCAATAAATTTCGCTGTGGAGAAATCGAGCCCGGCCCGGCCGTGAACGGCCCGCCGGGCTTGCTGTTTTTTTTTGGGGGGGGGGGGCGGTTTGCCGGAAGCCTCGGGGCTGCTACGATAGTCAAAGCGAAATTTGCCGGATAAGGCACACCGCAATGAACGCGCGACTGCTTGCGCAAGTGGAAGCTACGATTCGACGGCACGACATGATGCGTGCCGGCGGGCGCATCGGTGTAGCCGTTTCCGGCGGCGCGGATTCGGTGGGGCTGCTGCTCGTGCTGCTGGAGCTGCGAAAAAAACTAGGCATTACTCTGCTGGTGGCGCACTTCAATCATCAACTGCGCGGGCCGGATTCGGATGCGGACGAAGCGTTTGTGAGGGAACTGGCGGCGCGGCATGGAATGGAATTTGTGGCGGGCCGCGAGGACGTGGCGGCACGGGCGCGGGAGAACCGCTGGAATTTGGAGGACGCAGCGAGGCGGCTGCGCTACGGTTTTTTTGAGGAACTGGTGACGACGGGCCGCGTGGAGTGGATTGCCGTGGGTCACACGGCGGACGATCAGGCGGAGACGGTCCTGGCGCGACTGGCGCGAGGCACCGGCCCCACCGGGCTAGCAGGAATTTATCCGGTGGTGGGCCACGTGGTGCGGCCCTTACTGGATGTCCGGCGGGAAGAGTTGCGCGATGAACTCCGTGCGCTGGGGCAGGAGTGGCGCGAGGACGCTTCGAACCAGGACGTCACGCGGTTGCGGGCGCGCGTGCGCCACAGCGTACTGCCGCATATCGAGCGAGAGTTGCAGCCCGGCGCGGTGAAACATCTGGGGGAGCTGGCCCACCTGGTGCGGGAGGAAGAAACTTTTTGGACGGCACTGGTGCAGAGCTGCGTCGAGAGCAGCGTGACGAAGAGTGAAGCAGGACTCTCCATTCGCATTGCGGACCTGCTGGAGCCGCCCGCGTTGCGCGCGGCGTTAGCTCCAACAACGGGCGTGTCGCGGGCCATGGAGGCGGTCAGCAAGAGGTTGATCCGCAGGCTGGCGGCAGAAAACCGCGGGCCGCGCGGGCAACTGGCATCGCTGCATGTCGAACAAGTGCTTCGTCTGGCGCGCGAGGGCCAGAGCGGGCAACGAGTGCCGCTTCCCGGCGGGACCGAGGTGGAACGCGTATTTGACCGGCTGGTTTTTACGCCCCCGAAGTCACCAGGCGGGGAGGCGCAAGAAACTACGAAGGCGACGCCAGCGTATGAATATAGTGTGGAGCTGTCAAAAGCAAACACGGCAACGGTGCTGATTCCCGAAATCCGGAAACGGATGCGCCTGAAAGTGATTGACTGGGTCAGCGGGGCGAGGGACACTAGTATTTCGGCCGTAACTCTCGACCGGGATTTACTGCGCCCGCCGCTCCTCTTCCGAAACTGGCGACCCGGGGATGGCTATCGCCCGGTGGGGCGCCAGGGAGTGCGGAAGTTGAAACGACTTTTCCAGGAGTACAAGGTGCCCGCGGGAGAGCGAAAGGGCTGGCCGGTTCTGACCAGCGGAAATCGGCTGGCGTGGGCCGGGAGACTTCCGGTGGCCGAGGAGTTTGCCGCAAGGGGCAACACGCGGGCGGCTTTGACTATCGTCGAGGAAAATCTGTGAAGCCAACAGCAAAAGTTGTGTTTTCGGCGGCCCGACTGGCAACGCGGGTGCGTGCGATGGGCCGGGAAATCTCCCGGGACTACGCAGGGCGCACGGTGGATTTGGTGGCGATCATGGACAATGCGTTCGTGTTCGCGGCCGACCTGGTGCGACACATCCAATGCCCGGTGGTATGCCACTTTGTGCGCGCGGAAATCCGCGACGTCAACGTGGGCGGATACGAACGAAAGGAAATTTTTTTCAGCCCGGAGCCGGTGCTGCGAGAGCGAAACATCCTGCTGGTGGATGCGGTGCTGCACTCAGGAGTGACCCTGGATTTCTGGGCGAAACGCCTGCTGGACAGCCGGCCGAAGTCGCTGCGGACCGCGGTGTTGATCGACAAACCGAAAGACCGCAAAGTGGATTTCCAGCCGGACTACTTTTGCTTCCAATCGGCATCTAATTATCTGGTGGGGTATGGGCTGCCGGAGCGCCGGGGAATGTACCGCAACCTGCCGTTTGTGGGAGAGCTCCGTAGAGCGCAACGCGGCGAAAAGAAGCGAGCCGGCGCGCGAGCGAACAAAAGACGCGGCAAGAAAAGATCGGTGAGGTAGCTACGTGAATTCAACCGCAAGATCCATTTTGTTCTGGATGTTCATCCTGTTGCTGGCCGTTGTGCTGTGGAAGATGGCCTCGACGGGAGGGCCTAACACGCGCCCCGAAGAGATGATCTATTCGGATTTCATGACGCAGGTGGAGCAGGGGAAAATCCTCAGTGTCATAGTGACCGTGTCCCCCGTCAGCGCGGACGTGGAAGGCGATTTCCGGGAACCGAACAAGAAGTTCCACCTCACAGTGACAAAAGAGTCCTTGTCGGACTTGTCGAAGCTGCTGCGAGAAAAAGGGGTGCGCATCAACATCAAGCAGGAAACGCGCAGCGACTGGCTGACGTTCCTGCTGAACGCGCTGCCATTTTTCCTGCTGGTGGGTTTCTGGATTTTCATGATGCGGCAAATGCAGGCCGGCGGAAATAAGGCGCTGAGCTTCGGGAAGTCGCGAGCCCGGCTGCTCACCGCGCAGCAGAAAAAGGCGACGTTTAAAGATGTCGCCGGGATCGACGAGGCCAAAGAAGAGCTACAAGAAATTATCGATTTCCTGAAAGATCCGCAAAAATTCCAGAAGCTGGGAGGGCGCATCCCCAAAGGCGTTCTGCTGGTGGGGCCGCCGGGCACGGGCAAGACTCTGCTGGCCCGGGCGATTGCCGGGGAAGCGAATGTGCCCTTCTTTTCCATTTCCGGCTCGGACTTCGTGGAAATGTTCGTGGGCGTTGGCGCAAGCCGCGTGCGCGATCTTTTCGAGCAGGGCAAGAAAAACGCGCCGTGCATCATCTTCATCGATGAAATCGACGCGGTGGGCCGCCACCGTGGAGCCGGTCTGGGCGGCGGGCACGACGAACGCGAGCAGACGCTGAACGCGCTGCTGGTGGAGATGGACGGATTCGAATCGAACGAAGGCGTGATCCTGATCGCGGCCACCAACCGGCCGGACGTGCTGGACCCCGCGCTGCTGCGGCCGGGGCGCTTCGATCGCCGCGTGGTGGTTCCACGGCCGGACGTGAAAGGCCGCGAAGAGATCCTGCGGGTACATACGCGTAAAGTGCCTATCTCGGAAGACGTGGATTTGTCCGTGCTGGCGCGCGGGACACCGGGCTTTTCGGGCGCCGATCTGGCCAACCTGGTGAACGAAGCGGCGCTGTGGGCGGCGCGGCAGAGCCGCAAGATGGTTCTGATGGTGGACTTCGAAATGTCCAAGGACAAAGTCCTGATGGGCGTCGAGCGGAAGTCCATGATTCTATCCGAAGAAGAGAAGCGCAACACGGCCTACCACGAGGGAGGGCACGCACTGGTGGCGGCGTTGACGCCGGGTGCCGACCCGATCCACAAGGTCACTATCATTCCGCGCGGCATGGCGCTGGGAGTGACGATGCAATTGCCCATCGACGACAAGCACACCTACACGAAGGATTTCCTCGAGGCGCAGCTTGCGGTGTTGATGGGAGGGCGCGCCGCGGAAGAGATTTTTCTCGGCAAGGTGACGACGGGGGCCGGAAATGATATCGAGCGCGCGACGGAAATCGCGCGGCATATGGTGTGCGACTGGGGCATGAGCGAAATGGGCCCGCTGGCCTACGGCAAAAAGGAAGAGGCGATTTTCCTTGGCCGGGAAATCGCGCAGCATCGCGATTACTCGGAAGAGACGGCCATCCGGATTGACCATGAGGTGAAAAAGATCGTTACGGCGTCGTACACGAATGCGCGGACGATACTGGACACGAATCGCGACATGTTGGAGAGAATCGCGCAAGCGCTGCTGGATCGCGAGGTGCTGGACGCCGTGGAATTAAAGCTGTTGATTGACGACAAACCGCTGCCGGAAAAGACGCGTCCGGCTCCGCCATCGGCGCCCGCCGTGCCGGGCAAAGAGCCGTCGCTGGCACCGCGGCGCGAGCCGCAGACGGCGCCGGGCTTTGCCAAGGGTGAAAAGCCCGCCCCGGCATAGGCACGACAGATCCAAGGGATAGCCGAGGGGCGACCAACAGGTCGCCCCTTTGTTTTTTGGGGGACAGTTTTTCCGCGCGATTGTTCAGGGGTAGAATAGCCGCATGGCGAAGAAGAGCGCGCCGCCGATTGACGTGACCTGTCCGTGCTGCCAGGCAAAGCTCGTTGTGGACCCGGAACTGGCTGTTGTGCTTTCCCATGAGGCGCCACCGAAGGCTGCGCCGGATGTGGACCTCTCCGACACGGCGCGGCTGCTGCGGGAACAGGAAGAGCGCCGAGAAGAAAAATACAAGCAGTCCGTGGAGTACGAGAAGAAGAAATCGGATGTATTCGATCGCTTGTTCGAGGAAGGCCTGAAAAAGGCCAAGGACAAGCCGATCGAAAAGCCAATCCGCGATTTCGACCTCGACTGAAGCGAACAGCCCTGCCATCTGGCATACTGCACGTCTGTGCCGCACAACACGCACATCAAGAGAGCTGACGCATTCACCAAGCAGGCATGGCGTTCCGTGCCATTCCGGATGCTCGGCTGGGGCCTGATTGCGATTGTGATGGGAATCAGTTTGCATGCGCAGGAAAAATCCAAAACACCAAAACCGCAGAGGCTTGGGGCAGGGATGGAACTGTTGCGCAACGCGGGCAGCGGGGAACTGGAGTACCGGCGAAAGGATGCCGGCTCGAACAATGAAACCAGAGGGCCGGAGAACGACGGCCGGGCCACGCTGCGGGTTGGCGTAAACCTGGTCGAAGTGAACTCCATGGTGCTGCGGGCGGACGGCACATTCGTGAAGGAATTGCGTCGCGAAGATTTCCGATTATTGGAAGACGGAGTGCCGCAAACGGTGGAGCACTTTGACGCGTCGAGCGAAGCCGCCAGCGTAGCGCTAGTGATGGACGCGAGTCCGAGCGTGCTCCGCGACATCGGAGAAATGAAAGCGGCGGCGAGGACGCTGGCCCGAGAACTGAACAAGCAGGACGAAGTGGCGGTGGTGTCGTTCGACGCGGATGCCTATGTGCTGCTTCCCTTTTCGCGTGACCGCGCGGCGCTGGAAAAGGCGATCGAGCGAGTGAATGTGGCGCGCGGGGCAACGTCGAAGAAAGGCTCCAACATCTACGAGGCGGTGTACCTGGTGGCGAAGGAACTGTTTCGCGGGCGAAGAGGAAGAAAAGCCATCGTGCTGCTGACCGACGGACAAGATAGCGGTCTGGGGCTGAGCTGGTCAGCGGAAAGCGCACTGCCGCGGCCGGGCAATGCAAGCGGACGGCTAACGTTTGAGGATGTGACGAGGGCGCTGGCCTCGGCAGGCGTGGAGGTGGAGGCGGTGTCCACACAGTCACGGCCAAAGGGCATGACCGACGAGTGGACGGCGGCACACGGGAACGAAATGCTGGTCACTGCCAAAGCACGCGAAATGGGAATGCCCCACTACACTCTCTATCTCGCGGAACTCGTGCGGCGCGCGGGCGGGCGAATCTATTTTTTGCGGGAGCTCGAAACGCTGAGCGCCATTTACCGGCGGATTGCGGAAAACCTGCGGGCACAGTACACGCTGGGATATTACCCGTCACCGGAAGCCGGGAAACGCGGCTGGCGGATGCTGCGAGTGGATGTGCCGGGGCGAACGGACGTGCGCGTAGTGCACCGCGTGACGTACTACGTTTCTGGAATGCGCTGAGGAGAACGAGAAATTGTTTAACAGAGAAACATTCCGATTGAAGCTTCCCCGAAGAACGCTTGTGCTCGGTGAACGAACGCTGGTCATGGGCGTGCTCAACGTGACGCCGGACAGCTTTTCGGACGGCGGGAGATTTTTCGCGGTTAACGAGGCCGTGAAGCAAGCCTTCGCGATGGAGAAGGCGGGCGCGGACATTCTTGATATCGGCGGTGAGTCCACGCGGCCGGGAAGCGACGCCATCAGCGCAGAAGAAGAGATTCGCCGCGTGCTGCCGGTGATCCAGCGGCTTCGCAAGAGATTAAGAATTCCCATTTCCATTGATACGCAAAAAGCAGCGGTGGCGGAAGCAGCGGCCAAGGCGGGGGCGGAAATCATCAATGATGTGTCGGCGCTGCGGACGGAGCCGGCCATTGCAGAAGTGGCGCGGCGGTACAAACTGCCGGTAATCCTGATGCACATGCGCGGCGAGCCGCGAACTATGCAGAAGCAGCCGTTTGCGCGAGACGTCATGCGCGATGTGACACGCGGGCTGCGGGCAGCGGTGGGGCGCGCGAGAAAAGCGGGATTCGCAAAAGAGCAGATTATTTTGGATCCGGGCATCGGTTTTGGCAAAAGCTACGCGCAGAATTGCGAATTGCTGGCGCGGTTGCCGGAGTTGGCGCGGCTGGGCTATCCGCTGCTGCTAGGGACATCGCGCAAGGCGTTCATCGGTGCGATTCTCGGCGGCGCGAAGAAACCGTGGCCGGCAGGGAAGCGGCTTTGGGGAACCGCGGCAACGGTGGTTGCCAGCATCATTGGCGGGGCGCACATCGTACGCGTGCACGACGTGGCGGAAATGGCGCAAGTGGCGCGAATTGCGGACGCAGTTGTAAACGCGAAATCGAAATAAGATTCGCTGCCGAAACCGCAGCGGAAAAAATCTTCGCTTCGCTCAGAATGATAAAACAAAAAAATCAGGAGCGGTGAGGGCCGGTATCGTGGGGGTCGCGAGCAAGCGCTTCCTGGCGGCGGCTCTTGACTTCGCGGACGGTGTAGACGGGCTTGCCCTGGGATTCGAAATAGGTGCGCGCGAGCATTTCGCCGAGCAGGCCAATGGAGATGAACTGAATGCCGCTGACGATGAGCGCCATCGAAAGCAGCATCATCGGCCCGTGCTTGATGAAAACGGATTCGCCGAGGATGACCTTGAGATAGAGAAGATAAAAACCGAGTGCGCCGCCAGTGGTGGTGCCAAGCAGGCCGAAGAGGCCAAAGAACTGGAGCGGCTTGGTGGAGTAGTCGAGGAGAAACTTGACGCTGAAGAAATCGAGCACAACGCGGCCAATGCGTCCGAGGCCATACTTGGAAGCGCCGCGGTGGCGCGGATGGTGGCGAACGACCAACTCGGTCATGCGGGCGCCGGACCAACTGGCCAGCGCGGGAATGAAGCGATGGAGATCGCCGTAGAGCGGAAGGTCCTGGATGATCTCGCGGCGGTAGACGCGCAGAGTGCAGCCGAAGTCGTGCAACGGGACGCCGGAAAGCCGCGCCATAATTCCGTTGGCGATGATGCTGGGAACGCGGCGGGTGAGCCAGGGCTCCTTGCGGTCCTTGCGCCAGCCGCTGACGATGTCGTAGCCCTCCGCGAGCTTGGCGAGAAGGAGCGGGATGTCCTCGGGATCGTTCTGAAGATCGGCGTCAAGGGTAATGATGATTTCTCCGCGGGCGAAATCGAAGCCGGCCTTGAGCGCGGGAGTCTGACCGAAATTGCGGCGGAAGCGGATGACGTTGACGCGGCGATCGGACTCAAAAATGTCGGAAAGAACACGAAAGCTCTGGTCGCGGCTGCCATCGTCCACAAAAACGATCTCGTAGGGCTCACCGAGCGCATCCATCACTTCGGTGAGCTTGACGTAAAGCGGCGGGATGTTCTCCTGCTCGTCCAGGACGGGCACGACGATGGAATATTGGATGGCGTCGGCGGTTTTCGTCATTTTGTTGTGGACAAGCGAATGCGGGAGGGCCGCTCATGGCACCGCTTCGCAGCTTTGATAATCTCCCGATTGCGAGAATGCGTCAATATCTCGAAAGTGGAGGCGTTCCTCCTTGCTGCGGGCAGGCGCGCTATACTGGGTGTGGATGACTTCCGCGTTGAAAAAGGGAGCGAAAGCCGGCAAAGGCCGGGTGCTGGCTATTGATTACGGCCGCAAGCGGATCGGATTGGCCATCAGCGACGAGTTGGGGATGACGGCGCGACCACTCGAAACTCTGTCACGGACAAACCGGCGAAACGACTTGCGGCGATTGCGCGAATTGGCTCGTCAGCATGAGGTGGCGCGGATTGTGGTGGGGAATCCACTGCGATTAGATGGGAGCGCAGGTGAAATGGCCGAGCAAGCCGCACGGTTTGCAGCGCGGGTCCAAAAAGAACTGGGGCTGCCAGTGGAGATGATGGACGAGCGGCTGAGCAGTTGGGTGGCGCAAGAGACCAGTGCGGCAATGAAGACGAAACGGGACAAGCAAGCCGCGGGTGTGGATGCGGTGGCGGCGGCGGTCATTCTGAGGGATTTCCTGGAACGTGAGCACATACGGAAACCAACGCGGAAGTAGGACGGGTCGCGCGGCCGTCGGTCTGCTGCTGGCAGCGGTAGCGGTCACAGCGGGCGGCGTGGTGTGGCTCATGGCCGAATGGCAGAGGCCGTATCAAGGCTTTGCCCGCGACGGCGTGTTTGTGGAGATTCCGCGGGGACTGTCGAACAGCGCCATTGCGCGCCGGCTGGCGGAAAACGGCGTGGTGCGAAGCCGCCGCGCGTTTGAGGTGCTGTGCCGGTGGAAGTCACCGGCCACGCTGCAAGCCGGTGAATATTTTTTCGACCGGCCCGCAACGCCGGCAGATGTGTTCCGAAAATTGGCGGCGGGACGCGTGTTTGTGCATGTGGTGACAGTTCCGGAAGGCAAAACGATCAAGGAAATCGCGGAGCTCATGGAACGTGAAGGTCTAGCCAGCCGGACGGCATTTCTTGCGGCGGCGAGCGACGCCTCCGCGGTGCGCGACCTCGCGCCGAACGCGCGGAACCTGGAGGGATTTCTGTTTCCGGAAACGTACCAATTCCCAAGACGCGTGACGCCCGAGCGAATCGTGGAAGTCATGGTGAAAAGATTTCGAGAGGTGTGGGGAAAACTACAAAAAGAAACGGGGGCAGCGGGTACGGAAAGCGTGACGGCCGTGGTCACGCTGGCGTCGCTGGTGGAAAAGGAAACCAGAGTGGCCGAGGAGCGCCCGCTGGTGGCGGGCGTCTTCCTCAACCGGTTGAAACGCCGCATCGCGCTGCAATGCGATCCGACGGTGATCTACGCGCTGGAGCAGGCGAACCTCTACGACGGGTCGCTGAATTCGAGAGACCTGCATTTCAAATCGCCTTACAACACTTACCGTTACCCGGGGCTTCCGCCCGGCCCCATCGCGAACCCCGGAGAAGCGGCGCTGCGGGCGGCGGCGAAACCTCCCCAGGTTGACTACTTCTACTTCGTGGCTAACGCGGAAGGCGGACATTTTTTCAGCAGCACTCTTGCCGAGCACAACAGAAATGTGTCGCGTTACCGCCGGCTGCAGGCGGAGAACGGACGCAGTGACGCTGCGAAATCGGGTGCCCGAGGAACGCCGCAGCGGAATCCGCGATGACGAAAGATCCGCACCAGACAAAAAAGGCAATCATCCTGGAAATCGCGCGAGGGCTGGGAGCCACGCGATTCACGCCAGCGGAGTTTGAGCAGATCCGCCGGCAAATGTTTGCGCGGCTGGGCGAGGCTGGAAAGACGTCGGCGGACCATATCGCCGGCGTGCTGGAAGAAGCAGGGCTGCGAGTGGTGTGGTCCACGCAGGCCGATACGGAGGGTCGCTATGAGGAAGAATTCCGCGACCTGCTGCACTTCTCCACGCTGGAGGAAGCGGAGATGTGCCTGATGCGGCTGGACGAGTTGTGGCGCAAGTTTCGCGGAGCGGGAGAAACGGCCGCGGCGGAGCGCGTGCGGGAAGTGGCGCGGCTGGGAAGGCGGCGCGCAGAGATGATTGCGCGCAACCCCAAGGTGGAAACACACAAGCGCGCGGAAAAGGGCGAAATTTCGCAGTGGTTTCAAATCTGGCTGGAGACGCCGGATGCGGTTTTCGACTGGCTGGAGCTGCGCAAGCAGTCGGCGGAATTTCAGGCTAAGTTTGGAACCACTGATCAACAGAGCTAAGCACAAAATGAATTCCGATCAAACGTAGGGACGGGAACATGTTCTTGCTGGAAGTTGAGCCACTGAACCTGGGCGCGGATGTAAAAGCGATTGGGCTCGAGCTGATCGAGCCGGAAAACCGCGAGCCGGTGCGTGGGATCGAGGCGGCGCAGATTTGGAGCCGTGTGTTGACGGCGTTATCCGCGACGGAGCCATGGGCGATGGATTTTTTCAGTCATCTGCAGCGAGTTCGGGAATATTGCGAAAGGCATGGCATTGCGTTCCGCGAGGCGGGAAAGTGCATGGTGATCGGCGCGCCCGACGCGGATGCGTTGCCGGCCATGCTCGAACGGTTTGAGGGGGAGACGTTTGGTGTGCGGTCGGGCGGGCCACTGCTCGCGGTTGATGCGGCATTGGAGGGGGATCTGGCGCGACGCGGAGTGGACGCTTATCACCAGACGTATTCCAATTACTTTTTCTGCGGCGTGTGCGACTTCGAAAACGGGTTTTTGACGCTGCTCACCAAGCGGTTGTGGGCCAGTGAAGTAATCCGGCGAGTGACGCCCGTGTTGACAGACCTTACCGTTGAGGCGCGGATTCCCCGCTGAAAAGATTCTCCCGAGAAACGGCGCTTGATTGACGCGCCCATGAATGGCTGCTAAATTGCAATATTAATCCTTGTGCTGGGAAAAGCACTGAACAAACGCACTCCAATCCGGATGGTTCTGCTGGCAGTGGTGCCGGTTTTGGCAGCAAGCTGCGGAGGCGGGATCAAAAAAACGACGCACGTGCCGGCAGCGGACGTGCGGCCGTCGCTGGAAGCCACGGCCGACCAACTCGCGGAGCAATACAACCAACAGGCGCGGGCTGTGCGGAGCATCAACGCGGGCGTGGAACTGAACCCGGTGGCGGGGTCGACCTATACAGGAGTGATCGAAGACTACCGCGACGTGCGCGGGTTTATTCTGGCGCAGCGACCAGCCAGCATCCGGATGATCGGACAGGCACCTGTGGTGGCGAAAAATATTTTTGATATGGTTAGCGACGGCGAAACATTCCGCATCTTTATTCCGTCGAAGAACAAGTTCATCGTAGGGCCGACCGCACTGGAGCGGCCGGCAAAAAAGCCGATCGAAAATCTGCGGCCGCAGCACCTGTTGGACGCGCTCTTCTGGAAGGAATTGCCGGCGGGCAAGATGGTGCTATTTGAAGAGTTCGACGCAGCGCCGGCACGCTACTACATTTTGACGCAGGTACGGGATGCAAATGGCGGGGAAATCGCGAGAAAAATCTGGTTTGACAGGGCGGATTTGAGCATTGCGCGCATCCAAGTCTACGGAGCTCGCGGGGTGCTGCTGGCGGATATCCGCTATGCGGAGTGGCAACCTGCGGGCGAACTGCGCTACCCGCGACACTTGTGGCTGGTGCGGCCGCACGACGATTATCAACTCGAGGTGCGCATTACGAAACTGACGCTCAACGAAGACATCGCTGCCGAACGCTTCCGGCTGGAACAGCCTCCGGGGACGGAACTGGTGGTTGTAGGGGATGAGAGCAAGGAGACCCGGCCGTGATTTGGGAAATGATCCTGCGCAACATATTTCACCGGCCGATGCGGACGGCCATCAGCGTGATTGCCGTAGGCGTCGAGGTGATGCTGGTCATCATGGTGGTGGGGCTGACGAGCGGACTGCTGCACGAAACGGCAAAGCGCGTGGAAGGCGTAGGGGCGGACCTGATGCTGCAGCCTCCGTCGGCGTCCGTGTTCATGGCTTTCAGCGGTGCGCCGATGCCGATTAAGATCCGTGAAAAACTGGAGGAAATGAAATATGTCCAGGCAGTGGCGCCGGTGCTGCTGCAATTCAACGCCAGCGGCGGGCTGGACATCGTGTACGGAATCGAGCAAGAGACGTTCAAGGCGGTCTCCGGCGGATTTGTGTTCCATGAAGGCGGCGAACTGGCAGCACCGAGCGATATCCTGGTGGACGACTGGTACGCGAAGGCAAAAAGAGTGAAGGTTGGCCAGACTTTGCGCCTACTGGAAAACGATTTCCATGTGGCCGGAATCGTGGAGCACGGCAAGGGCGCGCGGCTGTTTGTGCCGATCCAGACGCTGCAAGAACTTTCCGGCGCGCGGGACAAAGCGAGCGTGTTCTTCATCAAGCTGACGCGGCCGGAGCATACGCCGGCTGTGGCGAACGAACTGCGGAAAGTTTTTCCCCGCTATGAAATCCGGCCGCTGAAAGATTTTCTGTCCCTCATGACGTCGTCGAACTTGCCGGGCCTGGAGACGTTCATCAACTCGATGATCGCGCTAGCGGTGGCCATCGGGTTCCTGGTGATTTTCCTTTCCATGTACACGATCATCATCGAGAGGACGCGGGAAATCGGCGTGCTGAAATCACTGGGCGCGTCGAAGGGGTACATCGTGCAGGCGCTGATGAGCGAAACAGCACTGATTTGCGGGATCGGCATCGCCCTGGGAATCGGGATGACCTTTGGGCTGCGCGCGGTGCTGATGCGAGTGTTCCCGACGCTGACGATACTGGTCACCGCAGGATGGGTGCTTCGCGCGGCGCTGATTGCCGTGGTGGGAGGCTTAGTGGGAGCGAGTTATCCGGCCTGGCTGGCCAGCCGCAAAGATCCTGTAGAGGCACTCTCGTACGACTAAAGAAAGGCGAACAGGCTAGGCAGCGATGCAAAACGCGGCTACAATGCTTGGGCCCACATATGAGGGCTTCCTTCCTGGTGAATGGGACGTGGACCCAATACTGAAAACGGAGAATCTGTGGAAGGTCTACCGCAGCGGCAAGGTGGAAGTATCCGCCTTGTGCGGGGTGAATTTTGAAGTGTTGCCCGGGGAATTCGTTGCGGTGATGGGGCCATCCGGGTGCGGAAAGTCGTCGCTGCTGTACGTAATTGGAGGGTTGGCCAAGGCCACGCGCGGGCACGTGCTGGTGGACGGAAACGACATGATGGCGCTGAGCGACGCGGCGCGCACAAAACTGCGGCGGCACAAAGTGGGCTTTGTCTTCCAGCGGTTCAACCTGCTACCCACACTCGACGCCTACGGCAATATCGCCATTGCCCAGCATATCCATGGAAACGGCTTCGACCCGCATCGCTTTGAAGTGGTGACGAGCATGCTAAAGCTCGGCGACCGGCTCCACCACAAACCGTCGGAGCTTTCGGGCGGCGAGCAGCAGCGGGTGGCCATCGCACGCGCTATCATCAACGAGCCCAAGATTATCCTGGCCGATGAACCCACGGGAAACCTGGACACCAAGAATTCGGAAATTGTGCTGGGAATGCTGCGGCAGCTGAACCGAGATCTGGGACAAACCATCGTCATGATCACGCACAACCCGGAAGCGGCGGCGTACGCGGGGCGGGTGGTGCACATGCGCGATGGCGTGATTGTGGATGGCGTTCCCGAGGACTGACATGCGAACGCTGTGGCGAGGAATCTCCAAGACTATTTTCTGGTCGTACGAGCGCGGCACGTGGCCCTATGACGTGCTCGTAGGAGCGATTGTTCTCTTCGTCTTTCTTTCCCCCCGCGCGTGGTTCGACGACCAACCGCAACTGGGCCCGGCAGGGCACCAGGCGCAGGTCCAGTTGCTTTCCGAGGATCCGAGCACCCCGACGCGGACCTACCGCGTGGATGCTCAGCTGCTCTCGATTCCCAAGCGCACGCCGGAATTGGAAAAAGAGACTCACGACGTGCTGCGCAAGTTGGAAAAAGAGACTCACGACGTGCTGCGCAAGAACGTGGACGAATTGAGGAGCCGCAGCTTCAAGATCGAACGGATCGACCCGGTGCGCGGCGAGGATGGCACGATTCGCTACTACGATATCGTGGTCAAAAAGTAGAGGGGTATCGCTTTCGCACGGTTTCCGCTTCCTCATCAAGCCATTAAATCCTGGGGCGCGTTTTTCGCATCCAAAGAGGTGTGTGGTAGGATGCACCGATTCCGCGCGGGGAGATGTTATTTGAGAATTTCAGGGAAAAAGTTTGGCTTCATCGCGGTGGTCCTGTGGGTCGTGGCAGCGCTCGGAGCCAGCGCGGGACCGGGGAATGCACAGGGTAAGTCGAAATGGACGCTGGAAGACCTACTGAAGCAACTGGACGCGGAAGCGAAATCATTCCATGCGCTGAGCGCGAACGTGGAACGAACCAAGGTCACCGTGGTGGTGAACGACCGTTCGACGGAAACGGGGCAGATTCTGGTTCGCGGCGACGACAAGATGCTGCTCGAAATGAATCTTCCTGATGGGCGCATCATCCTTCGCGACGGCGGGAAATTGTACGTGTACAACCCGAAAGCAAAACAAGTAGAAGAATACGATTTGGGCAAGAATCGCGCCCTCGTGGACCAGTTTTTGCTGCTGGGATTCGGCAGCTCGGGCAACGATTTGAAGAAGGGATACCTCGTCACACCGCAAGGCGAACAGACCATCGACAAAAGGAAGGTATTTCTGCTGGACCTGACGCCCAAATCGGACAAGGTGCGGGAGCAGTTCTCCAAAATCCAATTGTGGATTGACCTGGCGACGTGGTTACCTGTGCGGCAAAAATTCCACGAGACCGGATCCGGCGACTTCCTGGAAATCAACTACACGAACATAATGCGGAACCCCAGAATCCCCGATTCGCGTTTCAAAAGGCTGTGGCCGAAGGGCGTCACGAAGATTAAGCCGCAGGGCTAATGGTCCGGCGAGTTTCTCGCCTCTTCAATTCTCCTACATCCTTTCAAAGATTGCGCGAGAATTGTGATGTTCGCGTGTTTTGCGAAGCCTCGTAATTCGTGTCAAACCTCCGAACTGGCGCGCAGATTGAGATCCGACTTCACGTCCGGGGCCGGAATTGCCGGGGCATCCAACGGTTCAAGGCCCAATGTGCTCGCCGGAGGCGCGTGGCGCAAAATGACAAGCATCACGGCGACCACAATAATGGCCGTGGCCGAGAGTGTGCGCGACGTGATGGTCTCGCCGGCAAAAGCCCAGCCGAGGAAAACGGCGACCACGGGATTGACAAACGCGTAGGTGGAAGCACGTGTGAGCGTCGTATTGCGAAGGAGCCAATAGTAGGACGAGAATCCAACAATGGAACCAAACACCGCCAAATAGGCCAGAGAAAACAACGAGCGCGCGGACACGTTGTGCAAGAGCAGCCTGCTCCAATCGCCCATCAAGGTGCCGAAGATGGTGAGAACAATCCCGCCAGCCAACATTTGCATTCCTGTGGACAAAACGGCTGATTCGGGAAGCCGCGCTTTGCTGGAATAGAGCGAGCCGATGGCCCAGGAAAGCGACGCCAGAAAAAGGACTGCTGCGCCACCGAGATGAACGCCGCGGCCGTCGAGCAAATGCCCCGGGCCGACGAGCAGGATAATCCCGAACAGGCCGAGAAACATTCCGAGAACCACGCCGCCCGTGGGGCGATGACCGCCGGGCATCAGCCACACCAGAAGCACCACCCAAAGAGGTTCCGAAGTAATCAGTAAAGCGGTGAGGCCGGAGGGAACGAATTGCTCGGCCCAGACAACGCCGCCATTGCCGCCAAGCAGCAGCAGCGCGCCAATGATGGTTGAGGAGCGCCAGTGCAGCCAGTCGGGCTTTCCAGCGCCGCGCAGGCGAGCCCAGGCGTAGAGAACTCCACCGGAGAGCATGAAGCGGACGCCAGCCATCAGAAAAGGAGGCAGGGTCTCCACCGCGAAGCGAATGGCGAGATACGTCGAGCCCCAAATGATGTAGACGGAGGCAAGTGCCGCAATCAATCGCCAGCGATAACCCGAGGCATGGATGGCCGGGTCATGCATGGGATTTCTCCGCGACCGGCAGGTGAAGCGGGAGTTGAGTGCTCTCTTTTTGCGTTTCCAGGACGACGGTGGTGCGCGTGGCGATGATGGATTCCAGAGGGCCGAAAGTCTCGCGCAATAGCTGTCCCAGTGCTTGCGGAGTCGAAGTGCGAACTTTCACCAGGAAGCAGTCTTCCCCGGCAATGTGATGGACTTCCAGAACCTCCGGAATCGCAGCCAGAACATCTTCCGTGTGGCGCGAGTGGGCGGAGTCGTTAGTGCGCACAAAAACGAACGCCAGCAGGCGCAGGTCGAGAGCCGCGGGATCCACGCGAGTCTCGTATCCTTTGATGACGCCGCTTTCCTCGAGCTTGCGAATGCGCTCAAGCACCGCAGACGGAGCCATACCTACCTGGCGGGCAATTTCCGCGTTGGAGGTGCGCGCGGCGGACTGGAGAATTCCCAGTATTTGCCGGTCTGTTTCGTCGATTATTCTGTCAAGTGTGCGCATTTGAGAATAATAGTCTTACACTTATGGAATGTCAAGACGTATGTTCTTAGTATTTAGTAAAAATTGGACTATGATTCGGTGGAAAAGTAGAAGAACCGAACAAACAACTCCGCTTGGTGCCCAAGGACCTTAATTCTCCGCTAGACGTGCTGAGAGGCTTTCTCAGCGCGAAGAAGGGCTTCTTTGCGCCGCGGCCCCCAACGATAGCCCCCCAAGTCGCCATCGGCGCGGACAACGCGATGGCATGGGATTACGACAGCGACAGGGTTCGCCGCGCAGGCACGGGCAACGGCACGCACCGCTCGGGGCCGGCCGACGGCGCGGGCCACCTCGGAATACGAGCGCACCGCTCCGCGGGGAATTGCAAGGAGCTCTTGCCACACGCGACGTTGAAACGCAGTGGCCTGCACGTCCAGAGGCAGGTGGCCGCTGGGGGCTTTGCCTTCGACGCGGGAAAGCACCGAGTGAAGCCAGGATTGAAGGCCATTCGAATTGCGACGAATCTCTGCGAGAGGGTATTCGTGCTTGAGCGCGGCTTCGAGGCCCGGAATGGAATCGCCAAGACTCACCATGCAAATGCCGCGCGCAGTAGCAGCAACGAGCAAGCGTCCTAATGAAGTAGGCACGGTTGCGTATTGGATGCTCACGCCGGCGCCGCCACGCTGGTAGGTCGCTGGAGTCATGCCCAGCAATGCAGGAGCGTGTTCGTAAAGGCGGCTGCTGGAACTGTAGCCGGCGTCGTACAGGGCGAAAGTGACGTTGGATTCCTTTTTCAATCCGGACTTGACGGCGCGAAGGCGACACGCCGCAGCGTACTGGCGCGGGGTAATGCCCGTAATGCGCCGAAAAGCGCGGAGCAAACGAAAAGGGCTGAGACCGGCGCGCGCGCTCAGATCAGGAAGCGTAATTTTTTCGTCGAAGCTGGCTTCGATGTAACGACAGAGCTGCTCAATGCGCGGGGCAAGAGGATCGCCGGCATGACCGCGAGGATGACAGCGGCGACAGGCGCGGAAGCCAGCGCGCTCGGCGGCGTCGGGGCCAGCAAAAAAAACAGTCAGCCGGCGGTGCGGGCGACGCGAAGCGCACGATGGGCGGCAATAAATCCCCGTGGAACGGACGGCATAAACGAAAGCGCCGTCCCATCGCGGGTCGTGAGCCAGAACGGCACGCCAGCAGCGCGCCGGACTCGGGTGGCTGGGTTGCGAGTTGCTGTGACTTTGCGAAGCACGATTCATGTTTTGCATGCACCCAGAATAGGGAAAGAAGAAGTGTACTTCTATCCGGTTCTTGCGCTCAAACTAAACTGGCGCCAAGGGCGCAAGGACAGCGCGCAATCACCTCGATTCGCCGACGACACTCGGGTGAGTTTCGGGAAATCTGTACTGAGGCGCAGGGCTACTGAGATTCCTGTTTGCCGGCGCGAAGAAGAGCAATCTCCACCCCGTTGAAGCGCTTCTGCAAAGCAACGAGGAGGACGATATCGTCCTTCTCTGAAATGAAGGCAATATCGTCCGACTTCACGATCACACCGTTGATTTCTTTCTTACGATTCATTATGCCGGGACCTTCGCGCTTGAAGTCGGAACTGAGCTGCTCGCGATACCAGGCGTCCACCTTCTCGATGGGATCAATCGTGCGGTAATGCACGGCCGTCAAGGCGACGGAATCTTCCTCGGGGACAGTGATCTCAACGGTGCCTCCGGCCTGGGCCAACTTCGCGCCGGGATAGATGGGCAATCCAGGGTCCGCTTTTTCATCCTTCGCGGCCTTGAGACTGCCAACCGGAGTGTTGATCTCCACGGAGGAATTGGCCTGATTGACCTCGATGGTGCCAATGAGATAGCGCGTGATGAACCAAGCGCCGGCACCGAGAATCACCGCGCCCGCAAGGAGCAATCCGAGCACCCAAGCCCAAATGTTGCTGCTGCTTTTCTGAGGCAGTGGATTCGGCGGAGAGGACATAACTACCCCCAGAACTCTTCTGCAACATGATACGCATAGGAGAGTTGAGGAGTTTCCTATTCTAGCTAGAAGAAGCGGACTTTCACGTCAGGACGCTTTTCCAGGTGCACAGTGTCGATAAAGCGAACCTGGCGCTGGTCAAGAGTCATGACCAGCGAATGAGTACGAATGCCCTCACCGAAAAAGCGGACGCCGCGAAGCAGATTTCCATCGGTAACACCGGTGCAGGCAAAAATAATCCGTTTGCCGGGCGCCAAATCGTCGGTGTCGTAGATGCGCTTGTGGTCCTTGATGCCCATCTTGGAAAGGCGTTCGGCATGTTCGGGTTTGCTGACGACGAGACGGGCGAGAATCTGTCCATTGAGACAGCGAAGCGCAGCAGCGGCGAGCACGCCTTCCGGAGCGCCACCGGTACCCATAACAGCGTGAACACCGGTACCGACAACAGCAGCGGAAATGCCGGCAGAAAGATCGCCATCTCCGATCAAGCGAATGCGAGCTCCGGCTGCGCGAATATCATCCATGAGCTTTTCGTGACGCGGGCGATCAAGGACGATCACCACGAGATCTTCGACATCGCGGTCGAGGCGCTTGGCAATCGCACGGAGATTGTCGATCACAGGCGCGTCGAGATCGACAGCACCCTTGCAGGAAGGCCCGACAATCATTTTTTCCATGTAGAGATCGGGAGCGTGGAGAAGGCCGCCTTTTTCACTGGCGGCGAGGACGGCGATGGCGTTGGGCGCCCCAGTGGCGCAAAGGTTGGTACCTTCGAGTGGGTCCACGGCGATATCCACTGCGGGGAGGTTGCCATTCTTGCCCAGCCGAGCAGCGCCGACCTTTTCGCCGATGTAGAGCATGGGAGCTTCGTCACGCTCGCCTTCGCCGATGACGATGGTGCCGTCCATGGGGACCGAGTCCATGACGTGGCGCATGGCCTCGACCGCGACGTCGTCGGCCTTGTGCCGATCGCCCTGGCCCATGGTGCGCGCGGCGGCGACGGCGGCTTGCTCGACAACCCGCAGGAATTCGAGGCTCAGTTGAGTTTCCATAGTCGCTCCTGATTCGGCCGATTCGACAATAATAAGCGAATTGCAATCCACGCTGACAAAGAGAATAGGTCCAAAGCACACAGGCAGAAGCCTGTGTTATGCGTACGCCGGAATGCCCGTGATGCGCTCACCGATGACGAGCTTGTGGATGTCGTGCGTGCCTTCGTAGGTATACACCGATTCGAGGTTGTTCATGTGGCGCATGATGCAGTAGTCGTCCACGATGCCGTTAGCTCCGAGAATGTCGCGGGCCTTGCGAGCGGTTTCCAGGCCGACCCAGACGTTGTTCATCTTGAGCATGGAGATGTGATAGTGCTCGGCGCGGCCGGCATCCTTCAGACGGCCGACCTGAAAAGCGAGCAACTGGCCCTTCGTGATTTCGGTGATCATCCAGGCGAGTTTCTCCTGCACTAATTGGTGAGAGGCAATGGGTTTGTTATTGAATTGCGTGCGCGTCTTGGCGTACTGCAGCGCGGTGTGGTAGCAGGCCATGGCAGCGCCGAGACCGCCCCAGCCAATGCCGTAGCGCGCCTGGTTGAGGCACATCAGGGGCGACTTGAGGCCGCCAGATGCGGGCAGAAGATTCGCGGCGGGAATTTCGCAGTCGGTCATGGAAAGGCCAGACGTCACCGAAGCTCGGAGGGACCATTTACCGTGAATGTCGTATGCTTTGAAGCCGGGTGTGCCCTTTTCAATCAGAAACCCGCGGACTTTGTCGTTCTCCTCCGTTTTTGCCCAAACGACGGATACGTCGGCGATCGTGCCGTTGGTGATCCAGAGCTTCTCGCCGTTCAGAATGTAGCGGTCACCCTTTTTGACGGCGCGCGTGGTCATGCCACCGGGGTTGGAACCGAACTGCGGCTCGGTGAGGCCGAAACAGCCGACTGCTTTGCCCGACTGCAGCAGTGGAAGCCACTTGTTTTTTTGCGCGTCGCTGCCGAAAGTGAAAATCGGATACATGACGAGCGCGCTCTGCACGGAAACGAAACTGCGCAGGCCGGAATCGCCACGCTCCAGCTCCTGCATAACGAGGCCATAGGCGACGTTGGACATTTCCGCGCAGCCATAACCCTTCAAGTTGGCGCCGAAAAAGCCGAGATCGGCCATCAGTGGTATCAGCTGCACAGGCATGGTGGCTTCGCGGTTGTGCTTTTCGATGATGGGCAGAATTTCGTCGTCCACGAATTGGCGGGCTGTCTGGCGGGCAAGCTTTTCTTCGTCATTGAGCAGGGAATCAAATTCCATAAAGTCCACACCGGGAAAGGGGGGCATCGGTACTCCTTCGTCTACGGGCGCATCTACTGATTTCCCGCGCGATGCGGGGGGCATCTCGGCTTGAAAGGGCCGGCACGGGCGGCCAATTGCCGCGGGCTGCCACGCCGAAGCAGGCCGGCGAGCGAATCATTCTAACAAGCGCGCGGAAGGCCAGCAAGAGTCGTTGACGGAATCGGGCGCGTTTGCTATAAATCTTAGCTTTGCATTGTGCCCGGCGAAGCGAACAGTGCGGCGGATGAGCGCTGTCGCGACGGATTCGGCCTTCCGGCTGACGGCAAAGCAGATCCCATAACCGAACAGTGGAACTTCTAAATCAACTCGGCGAGTTTTTCCTTCAGTCCGTGCCCACGCTCGTTCTCGTTTTCCTTTTCTACTGGTTTCTCAAGGCGAATCTGTTTCAGCCACTGACGAAGGTCATGGCGGAGCGCAGCGCGCGAATCGAAGGTGCGCGGCGAGAATCGGAAGCCAGCCAGGCAGCAGCCCAGGAAAAGGTTCGCGCCTACCAGGAAGCGCAGAAGAAAGCGCGCGCGGAAGTGTATGCGGAGCAGGAAGCTGCGCGCCGCGGGGTGTTGGAAGAGCGAGCGACCGTGGTGCGCGCATCGCGTGACCGCGCCAATGTAGGAATCCGCGCCGCCAAAGAAATCATCGCTAAAGATTTTGCGACGGCGCGCACGCAACTCGAGAAGGAAAGCCAGGAGCTCGCAGCGCAAATCGTGCGGGCAATTTTGGAGCGGCGTCCTCCGGCGTCACCGGCGGCAAGGGGCGTGCAATGAGATTCCGCCGCTTGCTACTCTCCCTGTTCACGATGGGGCTGCTGTTTTGCCTGCTGGCTGCGCCCGTGCTGGCCAGCGAAGAAGGCGGAGCAGATCCCGTTTTTTCGACAACGGGCTTCGTTTTTCGCGTCCTCAATTTTCTGATTGTTGCATACGGTGCCTGGTACCTGTTCGCCAAAAAACTGCCGGGAGCTTTCCGTGCACGCGCAGAGGGGATTGCGGCTTCGATTTCGGATGCGGCACGCGCCAAGCAGGAAGCGGAGCGACACCTGCGCGAGGCGGAAGAGAAAACGGCGCGGCTGGGACAGGAAGTAGCCGAAATGCGCGCGACTGCGCAGCGCGACGCCGCGGCGGAGGCTGAACGCATTCGTGCCGCAGCGCGGGAGGAAGCCGCCAAGATTGAACGCGCCGCGGCAATGGAAATTCAGGCTGCGGAGCGTGCCGCGCGAATGGAATTGAAGGCGGTGGCGGCGCAACTGGCTGTGGATCGCGCCGAAGCGGTGTTGCGCGGGAAGATGACGCCGGCCACGGAGGCAGCGCTCTTTCGCGCGTTTGTGAGCGACCTGGGGAGGAGCGCGAATTGAAAGCCATCGCGCATCGTTACGCCAGAGCCTTGGCGGATGTGGTGATTGAACGCGGCACCGCGGAAGCCGTAAAAGCGGAACTTGCTGTCTTTGCGCAAATGGTGAGCGAATCCACGGATCTTCGAAATTTTCTGGCAAACCCTTCCGTGGCGCGGTCGCAAAAGCAGGCCGTGGTGGAAACGTTGATCGAGCGGCTCAAGGGAAGCAAGACGCTCCGCAATCTACTGCTGGTTCTTGTGGACAACCGGCGGGCGGTGCTGCTGAGCGAGATTAGCGAGGCGTTTGAAGCGGAACTGCGCTCGCGGCTGGGCGTGGCCAAAGCAGAAGTGACCTCGGCGCGCGATTTGAGCGGCGCAGAACGCACGGAACTTGTGCGGACGCTTGAGCGGCTGACCGGCAAGCGCGTGGAAGCGAGCTATTCGTTAAACCCGGAACTGATTGCCGGGGCGCAGGTGCGCATCGGCTCGACGGTGTATGACGGGTCTGTGCGGGAACAACTGAACCGGATGCGCAGCCGGCTGGCAACGGAATAGGAGCAAGGATGGCAACGATCAAGGCAGACGAAATTACGAAAATCATCCGCGAGCAAATCGAGAACTACGAGCAGTCGGTTACGGTGGACGAGGTGGGCTCGGTGATCTCGGTGGGCGACGGCATCGCGCGCATCCATGGCCTGGAAAAAGTGATGGCCGGGGAGATGCTGAGCTTTCCTCACAATGTGCTGGGAATCGCGCTGAACCTTGAAGAAGACCAGGTCGGCGCGGTGCTGCTGGGAGAGTACTCGGAGATTGAAGAAGGCGATGTGGTCAAGCGGACGAATACGATTATGTCCGTGCCGGTGGGCGAGGCGCTGATAGGCCGCGTGTTGAACCCGATGGGACAGCCGCTGGACGACCGAGGACCGATCATCACCGAGCAGCGCAATCCGCTGGAACGCCTGGCGCCGGGCGTGGTGGAACGCCAACCGGTGCGCGAACCTCTACAGACGGGGTTGAAAGCGATCGATTCGATGATTCCCATCGGACGCGGACAGCGCGAGCTGATCATCGGCGACCGGCAGACCGGCAAGACAGCCATCATTTTGGACGCGATCATCAACCAGAAGGGCCAGGACATGATCTGTATTTACTGCGCCATCGGGCAAAAGCGCTCGACGATCGCGCAGGTGATCAAAATCCTGACGGATGCCGGAGCAATGGACTACACGATCGTCGTGGCGGCCTCGGCCAGCGAGTCGGCCTCCATGCAATTCATCGCTCCCTACGCCGCGTGCGCCATGGGAGAGTACTTCCGCGACACGAAGCGCCACGCGGTCTGCTTTTACGACGACCTTTCCAAGCACGCACAGTCCTATCGCGAGATTTCGCTGCTGCTGCGGCGACCGCCAGGACGCGAAGCATTTCCGGGCGACGTATTCTTTCTCCATTCCCGCTTGCTGGAGCGCGCGGCAAAACTGAACGATGCGAACGGCGGCGGGTCGTTGACGGCGCTGCCGGTAATCGAGACGCAAGCGGGCGACGTTTCTGCGTACATTCCGACCAACGTGATTTCGATTACCGACGGGCAAATTTATCTTGAGTCCGACCTCTTTAACGCGGGCATCCGGCCGGGCATGAACGTAGGTATTTCCGTGAGCCGCGTGGGAGGCAACGCGCAGATCAAAGCGATGCGACAGGTGGCGGGGCCGCTTCGGCTGGAGCTCGCGCAATACCGCGCGCTGGCGGCGTTCGCGCAATTCGGTTCAGAACTCGACAAAGCAACGCAGGCGCAACTGGCGCGTGGCGAGCGCCTGACGGAAGTGATGAAGCAGGACCAGTTCGTGCCGCTGGCAGTGGAAAAGCAGGTGCTGATCATCTTCGCGGGTACGAACGGTTACCTCGACCCCGTGGCAGTGGCCGACTGCCGAAGGTACGAGAGCGAGCTTTTCAGTTTTGTCGACACGAACCACGGCACCCTGATGAAGCAGCTTCGCGAGAAGAAACAAATTGATGATGGGATCCGCGGGCAGATTACGAAGGCGCTGGATGAATTCAAGGAGCGATTCGCCGCCAGCTGAGCTAACCGTCCATGGCAACCCTGATTGATTTCCGGCGACGCATTCGCAGCGTGAAGAACACACAGCAAATCACGCGGGCGATGAAGTTTGTCGCGGCGGCGAAACTGCGGCGCGCGCAGGAGTCCGTGTTTGCGGCGCGGCCCTACTCGCGGGAAATCCGGCAGGTGCTGCAATCGGCGATTTCGCGGATTGCGAACCCGCAACATCCGCTGCTGGCGCGCCGGCCGGAGGAACGCATCCTGGTGTTGGTGGTGAGCGGGGACAAAGGGCTGTGCGGAGCGTTCAACACCAACGTTATCCGCAAGGGGCTCGAATTCAGCGGAACCCATGCAGGCCAGGAGTTGGCGGTGATTGCGGCTGGAAAAAAAGGCCGGGACGCGCTGCGTAAGCGAAAATTCAATCTGACTGCGGAGTACCTGAATTTCTCCACCAAAGTTGAGTTTTCGAAAGCCAAGGAAATCAGCGGAAAAGTGATTGCCGCGTACAGCGCGGGAGAAACGGACTCCGTCTACGCGATTTACAACGAGTTCAAGAGCGTGCTGGCGCAGAACCTGATCCTCGAAAAGCTTCTCCCCATCGAGCAGTCGGAATTGAAAAACTCCGGGACATCGACGCTTGTGGATTACATCTACGAGCAGCCGGAGGCGGAGATTCTGAACCTATTGTTGCCGCGGCACGTGGAAGCGCAGGTCTTCCGCGTCCTGCTGGAGTCCGCGGCGGCGGAGCACGCGGCGCGCATGACGGCGATGGATGCGGCGACCAACAATGCGGCGGAATTAATTGAAAGCATCACGCTGCACATGAACAAGGTGCGGCAAGCTTCGATTACCAGAGAGATTATTGAAATCGTAAGCGGAGCGGCATCGACGGCGTGAGATTTGCGTCCGAAGAAATCTAACGTCACGAGCAGTAAGGAGAGGGCCATGGCCCAGGAAAAAATCAACACCGGACAAGTTGTGCAAGTCATCGGGCCGGTGGTGGACGTGCAATTCGAAGCAGGCAGCTTGCCGGCGATTTACAGCGCCGTGAGGATCATTAGCGAGGGCTTCAAGCTGACGGAGCCGCTGGACATCGTCACCGAAGTGCAGCAGCACCTGGGCGAGGGCCGCGTGCGATGCGTTGCGATGAAGCCGACGGAAGGCGTCGTGCGTGGGATGAAGGCCATCGATCTGGGCGGACCGATTACCGTTCCGGTGGGCCGCGCGACGCTGGGGCGCGTGATGAACGTGCTGGGCGAGCCGGTGGACAAACTCGGGCCGGTGAAAAGCGAGAAGCGGTACCCGATTCATCGCCAGGCGCCGTCGCTCGAAGACCAGTCCACGACGCTGGAGATGTTTGAGACCGGCATTAAGGTGCTGGACTTGATCGAGCCGTACTTGAAGGGCGGAAAGATCGGCCTCTTCGGCGGCGCGGGCGTGGGCAAGACCGTGGTCATCATGGAACTGATCAACAACGTGGCCATGAAGCACGGCGGCGTTTCCGTGTTCGCAGGCGTGGGCGAGCGGACGCGCGAAGGCAACGACCTGTGGCTGGAGTTCCAGGAATCGGGCGTAATCGATCTGAAGAATCCAGAAAAATCCCGCGCGGCGCTGATTTACGGTCAGATGACGGAGCCGCCCGGAGCGCGCCTTCGCGTGGGATTGACCGGACTGACCGTGGCGGAGTACTTCCGCGACGAAGAGGGACTGGATGTGCTGCTCTTCATCGACAACATCTTCCGCTTCGTGCAAGCGGGCTCGGAAGTTTCAGCGCTGCTGGGCCGCATGCCTTCCGCGGTGGGCTACCAGCCGAACCTGAACACGGAAATCGGCGAACTGCAGGAGCGCATTACGTCCACCAAGCGCGGATCGATCACGTCTGTGCAGGCGATTTACGTGCCTGCGGACGACTACACGGACCCGGCTCCGGCGGCAACGTTCACGCACCTGGACGCGACCACCAACTTGAGCCGCGACCTCGTTGCGCTGGGCATTTATCCTTCCGTGGACCCGCTGGCCAGCTACTCGCGCATTCTCGACCCGCGCATCGTGGGCCAGGAGCATTACAGCGTGGCGCGCGCGGTGAAGTCCGTGCTGCAGCGCTACAAGGATTTACAAGACATCATCGCGATTCTGGGTATTGAAGAGCTTTCCGACGAAGACAAGCTGATTGTTTCGCGCGCGCGGAAAATCCAGAAATTCCTTTCGCAGCCGTTCTTCGTTGCGGAACAATTCACCGGGTTCAAGGGACGGTACGTCAAGGTGGAAGACACCATCAAGGGCTTCAAGGAAATCGTCGAAGGGAAGCATGACGAAATTCCGGAGCAGGCGTTTTATATGAAGGGCACCATCGAGGAAGTATTGGAAGCGGCCGAGAAGATGTCAGCGATGGTCTAACGGATGATGGCGAATTCCATCTCGCTCCACGTGGTGACGCCGGAGAGACAACTGCTCCAGGAGACCGTGGACTCGTTGCAACTGCCGGGACTGAAGGGCTACCTCGGAATTTTGCCGGGCCACGCGCCACTGATCACCGAATTGGGCTATGGCGAAATGACCTACCAGTGTGGCAAGGAACTGCGACATCTGACGGTGATGGGCGGGTACGCAGAAGTGTTGGGCGACCGGGTGACCGTGCTGGCGGAAGTGGCGGAGCGAGCGGAGGAAATTGACGTGGACCGCGCGCGCGAAGCCAAGGAACGCGCCGAGAAGCTTCTGAGTAAAACAGGCGATGCGGACGTTGACTGGGATGCTGCTACGCTCGCGCTGCGCCGCTCGATCATCCGGCTGCAAACGGCCACCAAAGGCGGAGCCGTGGCTACTGCAGACGACCAGCACCGCGCGCCGTAGGAATCCCTCCAAACCGTCGGGCATCCAATCAGCATGGGTAATCCGCAGATCACCATGTATACGACCTCCCGGTGTTCTGATTGCCGCCGAGCCAAGCAATTTCTAAAGGAACGGGGCGTGGAATTTCGCGAGGTCAACATTGACGAGTCGCCGAAGGCGGAGGATGTAGTTCTACGCGCGAACGACGATCAACGGAAAGTACCGACCTTCGAAGTGGGCGGACGATTCTTTTCCTGCAGCCCGTTCAATCCCTACCAACTTTCGGAAGAGCTGAACATTGCGCTGAATCCGTGAAGAGTTCTTGTCGAAAGATAATTAGTTGAGTCCAACGCCGCGTGTCATTACCCCTGTGACATGCAAGTCCGAATTCAGCAGGACAAGATCGGCGTCGGCACCTGGAGCAATGACGCCTTTCGTGAGTTCCAGGCCGAGCAGGGTGGCGGGATTTAAGGTGAGCATGCGGACCGCATCGGCAAAAGGAACACCGAGGGCGACGACGTTGCGCAAGGCGCGGTCGAGCGTCAGGGTGCTGCCGGCAAGGCGGCCTTCCGCATTGCGGCAGACGCCTCCGGCAACGGTAACATCGAACGAGCCCAGGCGATAAATTCCGTCCGGCATTCCCGCGGCGGCTGTGGCGTCGGTGACGAGCACAACGCGAGCCGCGCCTTTTGCGGCAAAAAGCAGGCGCATGGCGGCGGCATCCACGTGAACGCCGTCGGCGATGAGTTCGGTGGTGACTTCCGGCGAAGTGAGCACGGCTCCGAGGACCCCGGTTTCACGATGAGAGAAGGGCCGCATGGCGTTAAAGACATGAACGGCGTGGCGCGCGCCACGCTGGATGGCGGCCTGCGATTCGTCATAGGTCGCGTCGGTGTGACCCATTGCGACCACCAGGCCTTTGGCGCGGGCGGTATCAACGAGATCGAGCGCGCCCGGGAGTTCAGGAGCGAGCGTTAGAATCCTTGCGCAGCCGCCAGCGGCGTCCAACATCCGGAGCAACGAATCGACCGATGGCGCGGCGATCCATTCCTGCGGTTGAACGCCGCGGCGGGCATGGCTAATGAACGGGCCTTCGAAGTGTATGCCGAGGATTTCTGCTTCCGCGCCGCACGGCACCGATTGCGAGCGGATGAACCGCGCAATGCGCTCGAGCGAGTGACATGTGGAGTCGAGGGCGGCGGTAACTGTGGTGGCGACGAGGGAAGTGGTTCCAAACTTTGCCACGGTCCGCGCCACGATACTGAGCGCGGCGGAATCGGCTGCCATCACGTCGTGACCGCCCGCGCCGTGGATGTGGACGTCGACGAACCCGGGGACAACGGTCTTTCCGGCCGCGCGGATTTCACGGGCCCCTGCAGGGACGCGGACAGAATCGCGGTGTCCCACCGCGGCAATGCGGCGGTCTTCGACAATGACTACGCCATCGGTGATGTCTTCCAGTGGCGTCAGAACGCGGTCAGCGAAAATGGCTGTGCCAGACATGGCGCGGTAAATGGTACTTGAAGCTCCACAGAAAGTCATAACCCGGCTTTGCAGGCAAGGCAAAAGAACGATAAGATTCCAAGTCTCGATTCAATCGGAGGAATGTGGATGGCAAACGACAAGCGATTTGTAGCATGGAAGCGGCACCACCGGCGACGCAAGTCAGCCAAGGCGAAGGTGAAGCTGTACGAGCAGGGAAAATTGCCGCACGAGAAATTGCCGATGCTGGCTAAGGAATTCCTGCGCCGCAAACGACGCGGACAAACGGCAACTGCGGCCTAAAAAAACGGGCAGGGCGCGAGGCCCTGCCCGTTGAATTATCGCTGGACGCGGCGAAAACTCGTTCAGCTTTTCGGCTTGGCAGCTTCGGTTTTGGGCTCCGGCGCCACTTCGATGGACTTGACCTTGATGATGTCGCCTTCCACCGAGCCCGTTACCTTTACAAATTGGCCGGCATGAGCGGCCAGGTTGGCCTGCGGATCCAGCGTGTAGACTTTTTTGTCCGCTGGATTGTAGAGCGCGTACTTGCCGTGCCCGCCATCCACGCACTTCTTGGCGCAGTCGGCGTGCTTGGCTGTGGCGCCCTTGGCGCCGCACATCGTATCGGTGACCCAGCCCGTCCAGGAACCTTCTGGTGAAGCTGCGGTGATTCCCGCAAACAGCACCAGGGCCAAAGAACACATCAACAAACGCTTCGCCATAACACCCTCCCCCTTTTTTTCAAATTCTATTCGATCACCCTGAGCAGGGCAGACCAAAGACTCTGGCACATTTAGAATTGAATGTCCAGATTGTCCTGTTGCAATCGATTCGCGGCCTGGGATTCGGGATGCCTGAAAAAAGGGAACGGGAGGATTCCCGCAGGGATCCTCCCGTTGTAGCAAACCGGCTCGGCAGGAGCAGCTTACTTGCCGGCCGAAGGCGCTGCGGCAGCGGCCTTGGGGATACTCAAGTAGCCGACGACTTTGTTCTTGCCTACCTCGTTGACAACGAGCTCCAAAGGAGCGCGAGTGCCGCGGGTGTAGAAATAGATCGGCTCGTTGACGGAGCGGTTCTTCTTTTCCAGGCGGAGGTCGTCCGCGAAGAGAGCGAGCGTGAACTGGTTCCGCTTGGTGTTGGTGCCGCGAAGCTCAACCACGATGCTGCCCAGTTTTTCGCGGAAGCCTTTGCCCGTGAGAGTGAATTCGAAATACTCTCTTTGGCCGAAGCGGCGGAGCTGTTCAATCTCCTCGTGATTGCGGGCGATCAGCGTGCCCATTTCGCCCTTGGCCATCTGGATACTCTGCTTGGTGGACTCGAGGTCGGTGCGCACGCCGGAAACATCGCCGCTGAGGTTTTTCATCTCATCGACGCTGGCCTTGGCCGCCAGCTCGGTGCGGACCGAGGACTCCACCTCTTCGAGGTTCTTAGAGTATTGTTCCTGGAACAGCTTGCCCTGTTTGCGGGCGCGAGCCAATTCGCCCTGGGTAAGCTTCAGGCGGCCGGTGACAACGCTGAGTTCTCCCTGCGACTGGGCATTGGTTTCCTCGGCCTGCTTCAGCCGCTTGCTCAGCATGTCCACGGAGTCGCGCAGGGCCCTGACTTCCGGCTGCAATTGCGCCGAAAGACCCTGCTCGATGTTGCTGGCGCGGGTCGAAGCGCTGTAAGCTGCGCCAAGCGCCAGGACAGATACGATGGCTAGAATAACCACCGCAACGCCGATCCAGCGCGGCGAGCCATGGGATTCGGTTACTACAGTTTCGCGTTCTTCGCTCATATGTTTTCCCCTTCGAAGTTCCCTTGCGACCTGGGAGAGTGCACGCCACACGCCAAAAAAACAGAACTTTAGTGCGGCGCTATCTCGCACCAGGTACGGAGGTTAGGGGAACTTCAAAATGGCAGTGGGTACTTGTCGGTTGTACTAGGCCTTGAACTTTTTACGCGAAGCCGATAGTTTCTGCGGTTCTCGGGAACGCCAGCAATTCAAACGCGGAGGATGAGCCAATGATTACACGTCGCCGGTTTTTCAGCTCGCTGGGTGCGGCTGCGGGGGCCGCCGCGGTGATGGGCGCAAGCGAGACGAGCGCGCAAATCAAAGCGGGAGATGTTGCGTCTCTGAAGCCGCCGTTTCGGCTGCCAATGGAGTGGTACCGCGCCACCTTGAAACGGTTTCAAGCGCGGCTGGGTGCGCTGGGATTGGGCGGCGCCATCGTTGCGGACCAGTTGAACCGCAATTATCTGACGGGCAGCTTTCTGACCGAAACGGAGCGGCCGAATTTTCTCTTTGTGCCGGCCACGGACGAGCCCATCGCCTTCATTCCGGGGCTCGATCGCGACATGGCAGCATCGTGGTGGGTGAAGGAATTTGAGTGGTACTTCGACTATCCGCACGCTGGCGAATACAACAAAGTAGTCTGGAAAGCTGGGCCCCAGGAAGACCTTTTCAAATGGATGCTCAAGGGACTCGCCAAGCGAGGCTTCGGCAACGTGAAACTGGGAATAGACCGCGAAGCGACACCCTCGCTGGAGCGACGCTTCCGCGAAACGCTGCCGGAAGCCAGCTTGAACAACATCGCGAAAGAACTGCTCTTCATGCGCGAAGTGAAGACGCGGGAAGAACTCACGCTGATGCAGAAAGCGATTGACCTGCACGACGCCATGCTGGCGTTTGCGCGCGGGTTCATCCTGGAGAACGGCACCAAGGTGACCGACTTCGATGTGCGCAAGGCCACCGAGGAATTCGGCACGCGAACGCTGATGGCGGCGATGGGCAAAGAAGTTGACGGAAAGGCCCACAACGCGGTGGGCATCAGCCTGGGATTTTCATGCCGCGCGGGCGTGGCCACTGCATATCCCCATCCGAACCAATTCTTCTATGCACGGCTGGCGCCCGGGCAGGCGGTGCAGATTTCTTCGGTCATCAAGATCGGCGGCTACGGCGGCGAAGGCTACCGCGCGATGCACATCGATCCCATGAACGACCTGCAGAAAAAAATGTGGGATGTGCATAACGAGATGACGCTGAAGCAAGCGGAGTGGTGCAGGGCAGGAGCCAAGTGCGGAGAGATCGGCGCGGCCACGCTGGTTATTGCGCAAAAAGCGGGGATGGAGAAATACGTCTATCACCGCCCCGCGCACGGGCAGGGCATGGAAGGCCACCAAGCGCCGTACCTCGCGCTGGGGGACGACACCACCCTGGTTGAAAACATGACCTTCTCCAACGAACCGGGGCTTTACAACCTGGAAGGCGGCTACGGCTACAACCATTCGAACTGCGTGCACGTGCAACGCGAGCGAGGCGTGATCATGAACAAAACGCCGCTGACACGGGAATTTTGCTGGCTGAAGATTTAGCGCGTCACGACCATGTTTTGCAGTGCAGCGATGCGGTCTTCCAGCTTCGGATGCGTGCTGAACAGACTCGTGAAAATAGAACCCGCGCTGAGCGGCGCGACGATGTACAGCGAGGACGTGGACGGATCCGTTTGCATGGGAATGCGCTTGTTGTAGGCGCCGAGCTTTTCCAGCGCGCGAATCAGTCCGAAGGGATGGCCGACGATTTGGGCGGCGGAAGCGTCGGCGGCGAATTCGCGCTGCCGGGAAATTGCGAGCTGGACAAAAGTTGCCGCCAGCGGCGCAAGAATTAGCATCAGCAGCGCGCTCAAACCGCCACCACCGCGGTCGTCATCGCGGCTGCCGCCGCCGAAAATCATGGCGAAGCGACCCATGAAGGCAAGGTGCGTAATGGCGCCGGCAATGGTTGCCGCGACGGACGCCGTGAGGATGTCGTAGTTGCGCACGTGCGAAAGCTCGTGGGCAAGGACACCTTCAATCTCTTCGTCCGTCATCACCTGCAGCAGGCCGGCGGTGACGGCAACGGAAGCGTGCTGCGGATTACGACCTGTAGCAAAAGCGTTAGGCGCAGCTTCCGGAATGAGATAGAGCTTCGGCATGGGCAAATTGGCCAGGCCGCAAAGGCGATCCATGATCTGGTAGAGACGTGGCGCTTCTTCTCGCGTCACGGGCTTGGCGCCGCTCATGGACAGCGCAATCTTGTCGGAAAAGAAATAGGCGACGCCGTTCATCAATACAGCAATGATCAATGCAATGGTCATACCCTGCGGGCCGCCGATCAACTGTCCGAGGAAAAGCAGTACCAGCGTCAACGCGGTGAGCAGCAGCGCAGTCTTAAAGGTATTCATCGGTCTCCTGATTTACCTCAACGATCCAGTGTAAAGAGCCACTTCCCAGCCGTCAAATTGCAAGCGCATTTGATTAGATGCGACCACATCGTGCGCGGCCGCAAGGAGGAAACTCGCCGTAATCTTGAGCCGGCAGGGAGTGGGGGCCGAAGCATGCCCTCGGCCGCCGGTAACTTTGCTAACTGAACTATTGCACCCTGACAATCAGACACTTTAGGTAGTGAGTTTCGGGAACGGTGAGCAGAATCGGGTGGTCTCGTGATTGAGTTCGGCGGTCCACTACGACAGCTTGTCGGCGCGCATCGTTTGCTGCTTCGGCAAGGATTTCAAGGAAGAGATGCTCGGGGATGTGATGGGAGCACGAACAAGTCACAAGATAGCCGCCGGGGCGGAGGAGCTTCAAGCCGCGAAGATTGATTTCCTTGTAGCCGCGGCGCGCAGCGGGCACGCTGGCGCGGTTCTTGGCAAACGCTGGTGGGTCGAGCAAAATCATGTCGAATCGTCGTCCCTGTTCGTCGTAGCTTTTTAGGACGTCAAATGCATTGGCCTCGCGAAAGGAGACATTTGTGATCTGATTGAGCTCCTGATTGCGGCGTCCAGCTTCGACAGCGGCAGGGGAAAGATCGATGGCTTCCACTTGCCGGCAGTGGGCGGCGGTCGTCAGTGCAAATCCTCCGTTGTAAGTGAAGCAATCCAGCACGTCGCCGGAAGCATAGGAAGCGGCTGCGCGCCGGTTTTCGCGCTGGTCAAGGAACGCACCGGTCTTTTGCCCCTTAAAAAGGTCGAAGTGAAAGCGAACGCCATTCTCCGTGGCGATTACTTCCGGCGGCGCCTCGCCGGCAAGCAAGGAGACCTTTTGGTCCAATCCCTCCAATAGCCGGACTTTTGGGTCATTGCGCTCGACGATGCCGCGGGGAGCAAAGACCTCCTGCAGGATTTCCACGATTTCAGTTTTCCGGCGGTCGGTGGCCTGGCTGAGGGTTTGAATGACAAGCCAATCGGCGTAGCGGTCCACGATGAGGGAGGGAAGCTGATCGGCCTCGCCATACACGAGGCGGCAGACCTGAGTGTCTTCCACAACGCGGTCGCGAAAAGCGGCGGCAGCGCGTATGCGAGCGGCGAGGAAATCGCGGTCGATGGAAACGTCTTCGCGGGTGACGAGGCGGATGGAGATTTGAGAGCTGTCGCTGTAGAAAGCGCGTCCCAGGAAGCGCCCGCGTTCATCGCAGACGCGGACGGCGTCGCCCGGACTTGCCTTTGCTGCACGAATGTCGCTGCGGTAAACCCAGAGATGGCCGGAAAACAGGCGTTCAGCGCCGCGTTGAGTTATGACAACCTGCGCTTCCGCCACGGAAGTTTCCTTTGCTCGGACTTGACCAGCGGTTTGCTAAAGTAAAGCTGCAGCGCATGCGGGCTCCCCGAAGCACCCTGCGGTTCCGGGAGGCCCCAATCCAAACGATAATGGCCCTCTGATAGCACAATTTAAGAGAAGATTCCAGCGGTGAAGGAAGCGGCGCAGGCAGAGACGCCTCGATTCGAACTTATGAAACTTTCGGATTTTGATTACTCATTGCCCGCGGAACGCATTGCCCAGCGACCGTTGGAGGATCGCTCGCGCGCACGGATGCTTTTGGTGAAGCGCGCGGAGGAGGGGCTCGAAGACCGGACTTTTGCTGAGCTTCCGAAGCTCTTGCGGGGCGACGAACTGGTAGTGGTGAATAACACGCGCGTGCTTCCGGCACGGCTGTTCGGATGGCGACGAGGCATTCGTGCGGAGAAAGGCGGAAAGCACGCCGCCGAATACTTGACGGCGGAAATTGAAGTCTTGTTGACGCGGCAAATCGAGCCGGACGTGTGGGAAGCACTGGTGCGTCCGGGGCGAAAAGTGCGCGTGGGAGAGCAAGTCGTGTTTGCAAGCGGGGAGCTGGAAGCTGAGGTGATCGGGCGCGGTGAGTTGGGGTTGCGCCAATTACGATTTGCAGCGAAGGGCGGGGTGAAGAAAGCCATCGAGAGGCTGGGGCACACGCCACTGCCGCCATACATTGAGCGGGCGGACGACGAGGCCGACCGGACGGACTACCAAACGATTTTTGCCCGTGAAAGTGGGGCTGTAGCCGCTCCGACGGCTGCGCTGCATTTCACGCCAGAAGTTGTGGCAGCGATGAAAGCGCGCGGCGTGGAATTGTGCGAGATTACGCTGCATGTCGGACTGGGCACGTTTCAGTCAATCCACGAAAAAGACGTGGAGCAGCACAAGATTCACAGCGAAGCGTACGAAATCTCCGAAGTGGCAGAGGAACAGATTGCGCGTGCGCGCAGCACGAAGCGGCCGGTGCTGGCAATAGGCACGACGGTGGTGCGTGCGCTGGAGGACGCGGCGCAAAAAGGCGAGTCCTATGGATTCGCGGTTCGAGTGGGAAAGGCGGAGGCGCAGATTTTCATCCGCCCAGGGCACGCATTCCGGATTGTGGATCACCTGCTGACAAATTTCCACTTGCCGAAATCGAGCCTGCTGGTGCTGGTGGCGGCGTTTGCGGGGCGAGAGAGAATCTTGCGCGCCTACCAACACGCCATCGCGCAGGGCTTTCGCTTCTGCAGCTACGGCGATTGCATGCTCATTCGCTGATGCGGTGAGATTCATCGGAAGAGCACCAGGGCACATTACTTCTGCGCATCGATGAGTGCAAGTAGCCCCGGGTTCGTCTATAATCGCGGCCCTGCCGCCAGAAAGTCTCACGCGGTTGGTACAGAAAGCGACGCATGCGCTACCTGATTCTCAGCGACATTCATGCCAACTTGACGGCTCTGGAAGTGGCGCTGGCCGCTACGGAAGGTCGTTGGGATCGCGCGGTGTGCCTGGGCGACGTGGTGGGGTACGGGCCCGACCCGAACGAAGTGATCGACAAGGTGCAGAAAGTGGTAGTGGCGTGCATCCGCGGCAATCATGACAAGGCAAGCTGCGGGCTGGACAGCGCCGAGGACTTCAACCCGGTGGCCAAGCGGGCGGCGCTGTGGACGCGTGAGCAGTTGCGGCCGGAAAACCTGACGTATCTTCAAAACCTGCCCCAAGGCCCCATTGAAGTGGATGGCCTCTCGCTGATGCACGGTGCCTGGCAGGACGAGGACGAGTACGTTTTTTCTCCGGCGCAGGCGCTGGATGGACTACTCGGAGCGCCTACGGCGGTGAGTTTTTTTGGGCACACGCATTTTCAGGGCGGGTTTTCGTTTGTAGACAATACGCTGGAGGTTATTTCTCTCCGCCCGGCGCCGGGGAGCGACCATACGGCGCTGCAGATCAATCCCAAGACGCGCTACCTGCTGAACCCGGGATCCATCGGACAGCCGCGGGACGGCGATCCGCGAGCGGCGTTTGCTTTGGCGGACCTGGAGCACGGCGTGGTGGAATTCTGGCGCGTGCCGTACGACATCGAGGCGGTTCAATTGCGCATGACCGAAGCCGGCTTGCCGGAGCCGCTGGTAATGCGGCTATCGTACGGGCGATAAGAACAGGAGTTGCAGAGTAACAGAGTTTCAGAGTGACAGAGTCTTGTGCCGGAATCACCTGCCTCGAAGCTTGGCGCGCGTCTCGGAATCATTTCATGACCGAAGAAAAACAGAGCCGAGTTCCTGTGGCGTTCCTGGCGGGAACGGCCATGGTTGGGCTGCTCGTGCTGGCGCTTTACTGGCTGACAAAGCCAGGACCGCAGGATGCTGCCAGGCCGGCGGGAGAGCATTTGACGTTGGGAAAAGGAGAAAACGAGTACGCCCAGCAAATACACGTCAGCGACCTGCGGATGAGCCGCGCGGTCAACCTGCTGAAGAATGAGTTCACCTACGTAAACGGCGTGCTGGCGAATGACGGCGCGCGCGTGATCCTCGACATCGAACTCGTCACGGAATTCCGTGATCAATTCGACCAGATTGTCCTGCGCGAAATTCAGCGGCCGTTCGGTACCGCAACCAAAGCCGGCGAACCGCTTCTCGCGGGCCAGCGCCGCGAGTTCCAACTCACCTTCGAAGGCGTGCCCCAGGCCTGGAGCCAGCAATATCCGGTCATCCGCGTGAGCGGCCTGGTTCTGGAATAGACCCCACAATTCCTTTTGCTCGAAATCTCCGGCACGGGCTTCGTTTGTTCTTGCAAAGCCATTTGCTAAAAATCAGATTACTGGTTCTATAATCGTGGCCGGTGAGTGACTACGCCGAGACCGTTACCGATTTGAGCCGTTCCCTGGCTGCGATGCACAGCGCGGGCAATGTGGAGGTGTCCGAAGACGGCGAGCGGTTGGCCGAGCTGGCGCAGTTTCAGTTCGAGGTACGCCAGCAGGGCAACGCCACGTTTGTGCACCTGTGGTCTGACGAGCGCAACCTGGTGCGGCGCGTGCTGCGAGTGGCAGAAGAGGCTGCCGGCAGGCTTGTGCTGGAAGTGCAGCGCTTCGGAAAGACAAAGCCGGGACGGCTGGAATTCACCAGCGCCGCGGGGCGGCCCGCCGGGCGCGCATCGCGGGAAAAATTCCGTGCCCGCTTCCGGCGATTGCTGCTTACGCAGTTTCCGGATGAGCGCGTCGAGTCCCTGACGTCAGCGCCGGACTTGGAGCATTCTTTTTCCGGGTCGTATACGCGCGGGGTCACGCAGCGCGGACAGCGCGCGTGGGCGGTGCTGGGCGTGTCGAGTTCGGAAGACGCTTCCACCATTGATGCTGCGCTCACGTTCGGCCTGTTGTGGCTGGATTGGACGCGAGGCCATGCGGAGCGGCGTGTGGTGGAAGGGCTGCGGCTCATCCTGCCGGAAGGGAGCGCGCGAGTAGCGGCGCATCGGTTGCAAGCTATCGTTGCGGAAGCAAACGTCGAGTTGTACGAGCTTCACGAAACAACCTGGCGGCTACAGCGCGTGGACCCCCGCGATTCGGGAAACCTGCTGACATGGCTGACGCCGCGCCGCGAAACAGAGGAAACGCAAGCCGCCGCTCGCGATGTGGTGGAGCGTGCGCAGGCGCTCGCGCCGGGTGCGATCGACGCAATCGTGCCGCCCGGGACGCGCGAAGTGGCTTTGCGCTTTCGCGGCCTGGAGTTCGCGCGCTGGCACGGCGGGCAGGTTCACTTAGGGCTTGGCGAAGACCGGCGTGCCGCGCAAAGAAAACGGCGGGCGACAGTGGAATCGCTGATCAACGAGCTAAACACTTTTCGCCACCCGCACGCTGCCGACAAAAACCACCCGCTGTATCGCGCGGCGGCGGAGCGCTGGCTGGAATCGCTGGCGATGGCGGACATTACGACGATTGACGCGCGGCTCGATCCCAAGCATGTCTATCCGCAAGTGCCGGCACTTTCCGGCTCAGGGCCGGATTCAGCCGGCGCAGGCCGCGGCGTGATGGACCTGCTCGGAGTAACGCGCGAGGGCCGCCTGGCAGTGATCGAACTCAAAGCCTCGGAAGACATTCATCTGGCCATGCAAGGCATGGACTACTGGCTGCGCGTGCGGTGGCATTTGCAGCAAGGCGACTTTTTGCGCTACGGCTACTTCAGCGGAGTGGAACTTCAGCCGAGGACTCCTTTGCTGTACCTCGTGGCTCCGGGTTTCCGGTTTCATCCAGCCACAGACACGCTGCTGCGCTACATCTTGCCGGAAGTGGAGTGTGTGCGCGTGGGGCTGAATGAAGACTGGAGGAGCGGACCAAAGGTCGTTTTTCGACAGTAGTGAAACTCAGGAATCCCCAAAAGAGTAAGGAAGCAGCCTCGGCGTAGCCTCCGCTGCTTCCCGGGGTGCTTCTTTGTGGTATTGGAAAATTCGATGCTGTTCAATCAGAAGAGTTGCCCGGCTTCAGGCGAAAGAAAAACCTTTGTTTTTCAGTGGGTTGCAAAAGAAAAGAAGCAGCTTTGGCAGAGCCGCCGCTGCTTCCCGGGGTGTGTCCTTGAAGTGGTCTTAATTGAATAGATGCTTTTGCCGGAAAAAGGTTGCACGGTGGGAATACCAGGCTCTGGCAAGGGCCTGAGTTTTATGTCATGATTTTGAGCACGGGCACACGGGTGCCGGGGCGCCTTCCGAGGGAATGCCTACTATGTACTTGCGCTTCTGGGGTGTAAGAGGATCCACGCCGACTCCGCAGCGAAGCAACCTGCGCTACGGCGGAAACACGTCGTGCGTGGAACTGCGCACCCGTGACGGCATCTTCGTGTTCGACTGCGGCACGGGCCTGCGCCTGCTCGGCCACAGCCTGCGCAAAGAATTCGGCAAGCGCCCCATCAAGGCGCGCGTGTTCGTCAGCCACTATCACTGGGATCACATCCAGGGCATTCCTTTCTTCACGCCCCTCTACGGCCAGCAAAACTATTTTGATTTTCATTCCTTCAAATCCACCGAGACCAACGTGCGCCAGGCGCTCGAAGATCAGATGATTAACCCGTATTTTCCGGTGGACATGCGCGCCATGCTGGCGCGGCGATATTTCCACGAAATCGGCGAAGAGAAGCGCAGCTACAACGGTGTTTCCATTACCAGCAAGCGGTTGAACCATCCGCAGGGCTGCATGGGCTTTCGCATCGAGCACAATGGAAAAGTAATCGTCTACGCCACCGACAACGAACCGGGAAATCCCCAGGGAGACCAGAACGTCCGCGCGCTGGCGCAGGGCGCCGATGTCTTCATCTACGATTCGCAGTACACCCCGCACGAGTACAAGACGACCAAGAGGAGTTGGGGCCATTCCACGTGGCAAGAAGCGGTCAGCATCGCCCGCGAAGCCGATGTGAAAAAACTCGTGCTCTTCCACCACGACCCCGACCACGATGACGCGGCCGTGGACGCCATTCTCCGCGCTTCGCGCCGCCGCTTCCGCGGCACGGTCGCCGCAAAAGAAGGCCTCACCATTAAACTGTAGCGCCGCGTGGCGCGAGAAGCTTCGCTTGCTTCTGTACCCAATTCGGGTACAATCATACTCAATATGGGTACGAAACTCAGGCGCCGACGGCCCTCCGACATTCTGTTTGGCCAGACCCGCCGCGCCGTCTTGCGGCTCCTCTTCGGCCACGCGGACCAGTCCTTTTATCTACGCCAGATCGCGCGCACGGCAGAAGCAGGAATCGGTGCGGTGCAGCGAGAGGTCCAGCAACTCCAGGAGGCGGGAATTCTACGCCGGACGCAAAGCGGCAACCAGGTCTTCTATCAGGCCAACCGCGAAAGTCCCATTTTCGCTGAACTGAAGGGGCTGATCGTCAAAACCGCGGGAGTTGTGGACGCACTGCGGGAAGCATTGCTGCCCCTGCGTGGCCGTATCCGGGTGGCGTTTGTGTACGGCTCTTTTGCGCGGCAGGAGGAGCAAGCCGCAAGTGACGTGGACTTGATCGTCGTCGGCGGCACCCGATTTGGTGAACTGGTGGCCAGGCTGCAAGCCGCACAAAAGTCACTCGGCCGGGAAATCGCGCCCGTGGTTTTCCCAGTTGGCGAATTCCGAGCGAAATTGAAAAGCCGGGATCATTTCCTCACCAGCGTCATGCGACAACCGAAGATTTTCGTGATGGGAGAAGCGCATGAGCTTGCGCAACTGGCTGCAACGCGGATGGCTCCAGAACCACCAGTCGAGCCGCGAAGAAATCCGAGACCTTTTCGGCATCGCTGACCGCGATTTGCAAGCGGCTCAGACCGCCGGGCTCCCGGGTGACTGGCGCTTCTCCATTGCTTACAATGCTGCCTTGCAAGCGGCCACGGCTGCACTTGCCGCTGCGGGCTACCGCGCGGCCCGAGAAAGCCATCATGTTCGCGTGATCGGTTCGTTGGAGTTCACGACTGGTTCCAATGCCAAGCTCATCCGCACCTTGGATGCCTTCCGCAAGAAACGCAATGCCAGCAACTATCAGGTGGCAGGCGTCGTGTCAGATCAAGAAGCCACGGAAATGCTGGAGCTGGCAGCCCTCTTGCGCACCGAGGTGGCAGAGTGGATTCGTGCCAAACATCCCCGGTTGCTCTGAACCCCAACGAACGTGCAAGATCTCCCGGCAACTGTAGCGCTGCTCCCTAAGGATCGGGATTCGCGCGGCAGATTTTGCTTTCTTGACGCCGCTTCCGCGCCATTCCACAATGCTTCGCCATGGGTACAACGCTCAGCGCGCGCCTCGCCGGCATCGTCCTGCCCGACACGGACGACCGTCCGATTCAACTCGGCTCGTTGTGGGCGGAGGGCCCGGCGGTGCTCGTATTTCTGCGGCACTATGGTTGAGTGTTCTGCCGCGAGCACGTCGCGCAGTTGCGCGAACACGAGCATGCCTTTCAAGAAAAACGTGCGCGCCTCGCCGTCATCGGGCTCGGCGACCAGCACTACGCCCGCCTCTTTCGCGAAGAGACCGGCATCACGTTTCCTCTCCTGGTGGACGCGGAGCGCCAGGCCTATGGTGCTGCCGGCCTGCGCAGCGGAAACCTGCTGCATGTTTTCCGGGGCGAAAACAAAGCCGCTCGCAAACGCGCCAACGCCGCCGGCTTTCGCCAGTACGGCCTGGGCAAGAACCCGTTTCAGCTCGGCGGCAGCTTCGTCTTCGGCCCCGGCAACGTGGACCGCTTCGCCCACCTCAGCGAAACCTTCGGCGACAACGCCTCCGTCGCTGCGCTCCTTGCCGCTCTTCCGTGAAAATAACATCCGATTGAACTTGGGGTCTTGCGAAGGAGGAACGGTAGCTGTGTTCTTAACAGCGGCTTGTTTGAGTATAGGCGACAAGGAATGCCGCGCTAAAGCGCGCCTCGACAAGAAATCAATAAAACAGATACTTCCGCCACTTTTCGTCCTGGCGGCCGATGAGCCGCATCAGTTGGCTCGAAGTGTGCAGGGTGAACGGCCGCGAACGCAGTCTCGAACAGCCACCGCCGCCAGCCGCCACACCGCCACCGCCAACACCAGCTGCACCAGCACCACCACCAGCAGCACTACCACTATCAGTACCACACCCACTAACGACATCAACACGGCGTAAAAGAACGTGTACATGAACATGTACATGAACATGTACACCAACATGATGTACATGAAGCTCGACAAGAACATCAGCTCCACAATCCTTAGGTCGGCAATTATGCAATCGCCGAGCGGACTAGCGCGAGCAACGGGGCGAGACGCAGCTGATTAGATGGGGACTGTGCAAATGGCACCCTCCTGTGAATAGTGTTTCTTGAGATTGGAGTTGTTTCAGTGGCATCAAAGTCGCACGCTAAGTGCTGTTGAATGAGGCAAATAAAACCACTTGACAGATTATGGCATTTTAGTCATTCTGTATTCGCGATTCTTGAATACAGAATGGAGGAGACGCATGCTACTTAAACCTCAGGACGTCGTCGTCGCCCTTAAGCTCGCATCTTCGCCAGAACCGCGTCCGCCGTATAGTCAGCTTGCAATTGAACTTGCCATGAGCCCTTCCGAAGCTTTTGCGGCCGTAGAACGTGCCTTACACGCAGGACTTCTTGTGCGCATCGGGGCAGTAGAAAGGATCAACCGCAAGCCTTTCATTGAATTTCTGATTCATGGTGTCCCTTACGCCTTTCCACCGGACCGCGGTTCGCTTTCACGGGGCATTCCCACTGCTCATGCTGCCCCACCGCTCAACCGTCAACTCAGCCAGGGCAACGAACCACCCCCTGTTTGGCCGTGGCCAGAAGGAAACGTGCGTGGCTACGCATTCTCCCCGCTATACAAGCATGCGCCTGCAGCTGCGCTGCGGGATCACAACTTCTACGAGTTGCTGGCGCTAGTTGATGCGCTGCGGGGCGGCAGAGCTAGAGAGCGCGAAATGGCCCGGAAAGAACTCACTTCGCGACTTCAATCATCTCGATGACCCTAACGGATCCAAACCGCGAGCAGTTGCTTGCCATGGCACGAAAGCTGGAACCCCTTTTGCCGGATCTAGTTCTCGTCGGAGGAACCGCAACCGGTTTGTTCATCACGGATCCAGCGGCCACTCCTGTTCGCCCCACTATCGACGTTGATGTCATTGCGGAGGTAACGTCTTATGCGGAATACACGAATTTGGGCGAGCGCCTAACAAAGTTGGGATTTCAGCGCGACACATCAGAAGGAGCACCTATTTGCCGGTGGGTCATTGATGGAATGAAGTTGGATGTGATGCCAACAAATTCCGAACTCTTGGGCTTTTCCAATCGATGGTATAGCCTTGCGATCAGCACATCTACTTCGCTGAAACTTGAAGACCAAATCGACATTCGCCTAATTACAGCTCCATGCTTCATTGCCACAAAACTGGATGCCTTTTCTACACGATCCCCTCAAGGTTTTGGCATTAGCGAAGACCTTGAAGACATCATTACTGTAATTGACGGGAGACCCGAACTGACCAGCGAAGTGCGCGAGGCGGAACCCGAGGTGCGTACATACATTGCCGAGAAGCTTCGTGAATTCCTTGCAGAAGAAGATTTTCTTGATGCGATCCCCGGTTATTTGTTGCCTGATTCAGCGAGTCAAGCCAGAGTAGTGATTGTCTTAGACCGACTAAAAGCGTTGGCCACACTCGATTAAAGGGGATTGCAGCCTCAACCTAATAAAACAGATACTTCCGCCACTTTTCGTCCTGGCGGCCGATGAGCCGCATCAGTTGGCGCGAAGTGTGCAGAGTGAACGGCCGCGGACGGCGCTGCAGGCGCAGGCCGGCCTCTTCGGGAGTGCGGTCGCCCTTGCGGTTGTTGCAGGTATAGCAGCACGCCACCAGGTTTTCCCAGGTGGAATGCCCGCCGCGCGAGCGCGGCATCACGTGGTCCAGCGTGAGATCGCCAGCGGGAAATATGTGTCCGCAAAACTGGCAGGTGTTGCGGTCGCGCAGCAAAATGTTTTTCCGCGACAGCGCGCGCGTCTGCTGCGGGATGTGCCGGTAGGCCAGCAGGCGAATGACGGACGGAATCTTCATGGACGCTGCGGCGGAGTGCACTTCGGCGTGGTTGTGCTCTTCAGCCTGCGCCACGCCCTTGAGCATCAGGATCAGCGCGCGCCGCACCGCGGTGACGTTGATCGGCTCGAAGGTCGCGTTCAGCACGAGCACCGGCTCTTGCAGCACCGACGGGCGCCGCGCAATCGGCTTGACGCCGGCCGGCAGCTTTTCCGGCGCCGAGTAGTCGGCGGGAAGTTTCGGCCGGGGCCGCAATCCGTCTTTGGGTATCAGGCTCATGTCTCGTTAGATGCTACTAATCCTTCGCGAGTTCCGCAATTTCCGGCGAAGCCACCAGCTGCCACTCCGGCGCCACTCGCGCCACCGTTAAAGCGACTATGCGGCCCGCCCCTGCCTTCCGCAGGGCCCGTGCACAAGCATCCTGAGTCGCCCCGGTGGTAAATACATCATCTACCAGTAGTACCCGCAGCTTGTCAATCTTCGCTTCCGAGCGCATGGCATATGCGCCACGTACCGTGCGCCAGCGTTCCTGGCGCGTAAGCTTGAGCTTTTCCGGCCGCGGCCGCGTGCGGACCAGAAGATAGGAACGCAGCGGCAGGCCGAGGCGTTTCGCCAGCGGCCGCGCGATCAGCTCCGCCTGGTTGAAGCCGCGCTCGCGCAAACGCAAAGCATGCAGCGGCACGGGCACCACCACGTCGGCGGCAAACATTTCCGGATCGCGCGCCACCAACTCCGCCAGTCGCGCGGCAAACCAGGCGCCCAGCGGCGTCACCTGGTGATATTTCAGCAGCACGATGGCGCGCACCATCGCGTCCGTGTAGGCGGCAAAACTTCGCGCGAGATCGAAGTTGTAGACGTCCCGCCGGCAGAGGTGGCAGAGCGGCTGCGGCACCCCCGCGGCAACAGCGGAGGCAAACGGCCGTCCGCATTTCTGGCAAGCTGCACCGGTGAGCGGCTTCAGGGAATCTAAACAAGTGGAACAGACGGGAATTCGACTGGCGGTGGTGAGAGTGGCCTCGCAAATGCGGCACGGCGCGGGAAAAACGAGCGAGGCGAGCGCGTCCAGCGCCTCGCCGAACGCCGCGCGAATTCCAGTCCCGAAGTGGCGGAAGGGTGCCACGGCGCAGAAAGCTACCGCCTTTGCCGCGGAATGGGAAGTGGAATAACTGGAAAGTAAGAGCGATTGCTTGAGGCGTGGGCTTACGCTTTCTGAGTGAGTTGTTACGCAAATTGCGTATGGCGGGACTTAAAGCTGGCCCTGCTCTTGTTTTTCCTGGCAGGCGATGCAGTGACGGGCCCAGGGCACAGCTTCCAGCCGCTTCTGCTGAATTTCTTCGTGGCAGTGGACGCAGTCGCCGAACGCGCCATTCTTCATCCGGCCGAGGGCTTCTTCAACCAACTGGAGCAGGAAGCGTTCATGGTTCGTCTGGCCGAAGAGGAATTCCTTGGTATAGGAATTGGCAGCCTTGTCGGCCAGGTCCACCGTGGGATCTTCGTCCGCGGCGCGGCCCTCTTCTTCCGTGCGCGCGATGATCTTCAGCAGTTCCTCGCGCTTGGCATCCAGCTTTTTTTTGTAGTAGTCGAGTCTCTTTTTATCCATACCGGCACGCTACAGAGGCCCGTCGAGGGCACTATGCAAAACAGCGAATATACAGAGGGGCGCAGCGGTTGTCAAGGCGAAGCGGCCGGAGCAGAGTTGCGAGGGTGGGATGCGGCTGATAGAATCGTGCGTCTGTGCCAGTGATTCAAGTGCGCGTGGTGGTTTGTGGCGTCGTGTGTCTTACCTGATTTCCGCAAGAACGGCGGGCAAGTGATGCCCCAGCGGGAGGATGCCCTTGGCCAAATTTGATCTGGTGATTATCGGAAGCGGTCCTGGCGGCTACGTGGCCGCCATCCGCGCTGCGCAGCTCGGACTGAAGACCGCCGTGGTGGAAAAAGACGGCTTCCTCGGCGGCACCTGCCTTCACGTCGGCTGCATCCCCACCAAAGTCCTGCTGCACCACGCTGATATTTATCACCAACTCAAAAACGCCGCGGAATACGGCTTCGAAGTGAAAGACGTAAGAGTAGATTGGGCCGCTGTGCTGGCGCGCAAAGATAAAATCGTCAAGAAGCATTCCAAGGGCATCGAATTTCTTTTTCGCAAGCACAAGATTGAGAGTATCCAGGGCTGGGGACGCGTGGCCGGGCCGGGCAAAGTGAGCGTCGAGAAGGACGGGAAAACGACGGAAATTGAAACAACGAACATCATGCTCGCTACGGGCTCGGAAGCGCGGTCGCTGCCGTGCGTGGAAATCGACGGCAAGGTGGTGTTGTCGAACCGCGAGATTCTCTCGCTGCCGGAGGTGCCGAAATCGCTGATTGTTGTGGGTGCCGGTGCGGTGGGAGTGGAGTTTGCCTCCATTTACAAAGAATTCGGGTGCGACGTCTCCCTCCTCGAGATGCTGCCGCGCGTGGTGCCGCTGGAAGACGAAGACATTTCCGCGGAGCTGGACAAGGCGTTTCGCAAGAAGAGCATCAAGATTCATGTCGGAGCCATGGTTGAAGCGGTCAAGAAAGACGCGAAGGGCGCCAGCGTCACCTTCAAGGACAAGGACGGCAAGTCGCAAACCCTTGCCGCGGAAAAGATTCTGATCGCTGTCGGGCGTCGGCCAATGACGGAAGGGCTGAACCTGGAGAAAACGAAGGCCAAAGTGGAGCGCGGATTTGTGCATGCCGGGCCGTACATGGAAACAGCCGAGCCGAGGTTGTATGTGATTGGAGACATCGTTGCCGGGATGCCGCAACTCGCGCACGCGGCGTCCATGGAGGGAATCGTTGCCGTCACGAAAATGGCCGGCAAGAATGCGCCGCCGCTCGACCGCTATCGCATTCCCAACGCCACATACTGTGAGCCGCAAATCGGCTCCATCGGCCTGTCGGAAAAGGCTGCGCGGGATGCAGGACACAAAGTGAAAACCGGCAAGTTTCCATTTACAGGAAACAGCAAGGCAACCATCCTCGGCGCGCATGAGGGTTTCATCAAAATTGTCGCGGACGAAAAATACGGCGAAGTGCTGGGCGTACACATCATCGGACCCTTCGCCACGGAAATTCTCGCAGAGGCCACCACGGCCCTGCAACTGGAAGCCACCGTGGACGACATGATGTTTATGTCGCACGCGCACCCCACGGTTTGGGAAGCGATGGGCGACGCATTCGCGTCCGTGCGCGGTATGTCCATCAACGCGTAGTACAAAGATTGATCCACATGAAAGAGTGCTTAGTCGTTGAGCTGGGACAAATCGGATACGCGGCAGCGTGCGCACTGCAGCGAGTGCTGGTGGCCGCTCGGAAAGCGGATGCCGTGCCGGACGTGCTTCTGCTCTGCGAGCACCCGCACGTGATTACGCTTGGGCGCAACGGCAAGCGCGAGCATCTACTGGCATCGGAGCAACTTCTGCGGCAGATGGGTGTGGAGTTTTGCGAATCGGACCGCGGCGGCGACATCACTTACCACGGCCCGGGCCAAATCGTCGGCTATCCGATTCTGAAGCTAAGCGAAATCCGTCGAGACGTCGGCTGGTATGTGCGGCAACTCGAAGAGGTGATGATCCGCACGTCGGCTGATTTTTCGCTCACCGCGACGAGGCTCAAAGGCATGACCGGCATCTGGGTGGATGCGGCCGGCGGGGGCAAGGAAAAGCTGGGCGCGATTGGCGTGCACCTGAGCCGCTGGGTGACGTCGCATGGATTCGCTTACAACGTCTCCACGGACCTGCGCTACTTCGACCTCATCGTGCCGTGCGGTCTCAACGGCAAGCAAGCAACGTCGCTCGAGAAACTGCTGGGCCGTGTGGTGCCACGCGAAGATGTGGCCTCGCGAGTGACCAGCCATTTCGGAGATATTTTTGGTTTGGAGTTGCACGCGGCAACGCGCGAACAGATCGAACAATCCTACGGAGCCCTGAATGAAGTTTCCGCTCACGCGTGAACAGCAACTCGAGCTGTACTACTTCATGAAGCTGAACCGGCAGCTCGAGGAGCAGATGGTCCGGCTCTTCCGGCAGAACAAAATAGTCGGCGGGCTGTACTCCAGCCTGGGCCAGGAAGCAACTTCCGTGGGCACCGCGTACGCGCTGGAAAAACGCGATTGGCTGGCGCCGATGATTCGCAATATTGGCTCGCTGCTGGTGAAGGGCTTTCGCCCGCGCGACATCTTCACGCAGCACATGGCGCGGTACACTTCGCCGACCAGAGGAAAAGACGGCACGAGCCACTTCGGCGATTTGAAAGACTTGCACGTCGTTTCGCCGATTTCCATGCTGGGCGACCTGATCCCGGTAATGACTGGCGTGGCGATGGGAGGCCGCTACTTGGGCCAGAACATTGTTGCGCTTACGTGGATTGGCGACGGCGGTAGCTCCACCGGTGCGTTCCACGAAGGTATGGGGATGGCTGCTTCGCAACGTGCTTCGCTCATCTGCGTGATCGAAAACAATCAATGGGCTTATTCAACGCCGGTAAGCCGGCAGGTACCGGCGCGCGATCTGGCGGACCGTGCGAAAGCCTATGGCGTGGCCAGCTTCATCGTGGACGGCAACGACGTGCTGGCTGTTTATCAAACCACGAAGAACGCGGTGGAGATGTGCCGCGCGGGCAAGGGCCCGATCATCATTGAAGCGAAGACGCACCGTATGCGCGGCCACGCGCAACACGATCCCGCGGAATATGTTCCGAAGGAAATGGTCGAATACTGGAAGGCACGCGACCCCATCGCTCGCTTCGAGGATTATCTGACCGCGAATAAATTGTGGAGCGAAAAAGTAAAAGCAGGAATTCTCGCGCGCATCGAAAAAGAAATCATCGAAGACCAGGAGTTCGCGGAGAATTCGCCTTTCCCGCCGCCAGAGTTTGCGGAAGAGGGCGTTTATTGCGAAGGACCACTACCGAATGAGGCAAAGTGGCAACGGCCGATTGAAGATGTGATGCCTCCAAAGGCCAGCGTCAAGCCGGAATGGACGGTAAAAGACTTCGGTGGTTTGGAACATCCACTTCCGAATGCTGCCTCTTCTATCGGCACTGGGGACGGCACGGGCGCGGCCGCGCAAAAAACGGCTCGAGCGTCGAAGGCCGCGAAGAAGGGGCCAGCCGAAAAGGCCGCCCGCACGAAGGGGAGGAAGTAACCGTGGCCCAGGTGACGTTTCTCGAAGCCATCCGGCAGGCGCTGTTTGAGGAAATGGGGCGCGACCCGGCTGTGGTTTGCATCGGCGAAGACATTGGCGTGTATGGCGGCGCGTTCAAGGTGACGCAGGGTTTGCTCGAGCGATACGGCCGAGAGCGCGTAATCGAAACGCCGATCGCCGAAACCGGCATCATCGGCGCAGCGTGCGGGATGAGTTACATGGGCCTGCGGCCCGTGGCGGAATTGCAGTTCATCGATTTCATTGCCTGCTGCTTCAACCAGATTACGAATTACGCGGCGAAGTCTTACTACCTTTGGGGCGCGCCGGTGCCCATCGTGGTGCGCGGTCCATCGGGAGGCGGCGTGCATGGCGGACCGTTCCATTCGGCCAACCCGGAAATGTATTTCGTGCACACGCCCGGACTGAAGGTGGTCTATCCCTCGACGCCGTACGACGCAAAGGGCCTGCTGAAGTCCGCGATTCGAGATAATAACCCGGTCCTTTTCTTCGAACACAAGTTCCTCTACCGTCGCATCAAGGAAGAAATCCCCGAGGGAGATTACACGGTGCCGTTAGGGAAAGCGGCGGTGCGACGCGAGGGCAAGGACCTGACGATCCTTTCGTATGGCGCGATGATGCACACCTCACTCGAAGCCGTGGAGTTGCTGGCCAAGGAAGGGATTGATGCGGAGTTGATCGATCTGCGCACGCTGCTGCCGCTGGACCGCGAAACGATTTTGCAGTCGGTGAAAAAGACGAACAAGCTGATGGTAGTGCACGAAGACACCAAGACCGGCGGGATCGCAGGCGACATTGCCGCAGTCGTCTGCGAAGGCGCGTTCGAAGAGTTGGACGGGCCGATCCTGCGCGTCACCAGCCTGGATACGCCGGTGCCGTATGCGCCGTCGTTGGAAGAACGATTCCTGCCAAACGTAAACGATGTGGTGCGCACGGCGCGCGAACTGGCGAACTATTGATTCATAGAGGAGAGAAGCATGCCAATCGATGTGATCATGCCGCAGATGGGCGAAAGCATTTTCGAAGGCACCATTACGAAATGGCTCAAAAAGCCGGGCGACCGCGTGGAGCGCGATGAGCCGCTCTTCGAGATTTCGACGGACAAAGTGGACGCCGAAATTCCCGCCCCGCAGAGCGGAGTGCTGAAGGAAATCAAAGTGGGAGAAGGGCAGACGGTGCCGATTCAAACCGTCGTTGCCGTGATTGATGCAGCGGGTGCTTCTGGCGCGGCCACTGCGCCCGCGCCAACGAAAGCAGCCGCTCCCGCAGCGCCCGCTCCTGCAGCGGCGAAAACAGCGGCGCCTCCGCCGCCTGCAAAGGCGGCAGCGCCTGCCCCCGCCCTTCCAGCAGCGCCGCCCGCTCCGGTTCGTCCCGCAGGAGAGAAGGTTCGCAGCTCACCGCTGGTGCGGCGGTTAGCGAAAGAGCACAACATCGATCTGACCCACATTCCGGGCACCGGCGCCGGCGGCCGCATCAGCAAGAAAGACATTCTGTCGGTAGTGGAGCAAGGAGTTGCACGCCCGGGAGGAACGCCGAGTGTGCCTGGGGCTGCGGGAGCGATGGCGCACGGGGTGCTGGAAAACGCGGTGCCGCGAGAGAAGATTTATTTCGGGCGGTACGAAGTGCAACCCATGAGCGTCATGCGGCAGCGTATTGCCGAGCATATGGTGGTTTCCAAGCACGTCTCACCGCACGTCTATTCTGTGGACGAAGTGGATATGACGCGCGTCGCTGCGCTGCGCGAGAAAACCAAGGGCGATTTTGAGAGCCGCTATGGCACGAAACTCACTTTCATGCCGTTTTTCGTCCGGGCGTGCGTGGAGAGCCTGCGGGCATTTCCCACGGCAAACGCATCCGTGGACGGAACAAACATCGTTCTGCATAAAGAAATCAATATGGGATTTGCCGTGGCTCTGGACTGGGGACTGATCGTACCGGTGATCAAGGGTGCGGAAGAGAAGAATTTCCTGGGATTACAGCGGGCTATCAACGACCTGGCGGAGCGTGCGCGAACAAAGAAGCTGAAGCCGGAAGAGGTGCAGGAATGTACGTTTGCGATAACGAATCCCGGAGTATTCGGTGGATTAATGGGACTGCCGGTGATTAACCAGCCCAACGTGGCAATCCTCGGCCTGGGAGCGATTCAGAAGAGGCCAGTGGTAATTGACGACGCGATTGCGATTCGCTCGATGGTATACGTCACCATGAGTTACGACCACCGCGCGGTGGATGGAGCAGTGTCACACCAGTTCCTGGCAAAATTAAGGGACATGCTTGAGAATTGGGAAGAAAGGATCCTCTAAGAAATTTTCAGGGACTGCTCTGCTGATGTAGGCCTGTCCCATGCATAAGCCAAACCTTCCGAGTAGAAATTCCTGTCAGTCATACAATGACACGGGCCTGCAATTCGTTTTCTAGAGGATTGCACAAACCGCTAGAAGTAGGCTGCACAATCGAAAAACGACGCTTCAATTCAACTCCATCACGTAAAACTGGTGCAACTGCGCCGTGTTGCCGGTGGTGGCCGTGCCCCACTGCGCGGAGACTTGAATGGTCAGCGCGCCGTTGGTGGCGATGCCCGCGACGGGCTGGTCAATATTGTTCAAAAATAAAGTTTGGTTGTGAGTCCCCCAGCCTAAAACTCCAGCCTCCACAGAAACCGATGCACCTGCCGCCTCGGTTCCTTGCAACATCAGGCAGAAGGTAAGTCCACGATTTGTCATATTTGCGCCAGTCGTTTGTGCTGGCTGAGCGGCGAGAACTGTACTGCCTGCCTTGAAGCGTAATGTTAATGTGGGGGGGCTTGCTGTGGTGGTCAACTCAACCGTCGCACAAACCTGAATGGCCTTGTTGGTGAACAGGAAATTCGCGGGCATCGACCAGTTGGAAGCGAAGTTGGTTTCCGTGGTGCCCTGCTGCCCGGAGTCCGCGTCCACTTCATTGCCCGCCGTACAGTTGGCTTCCGTGGTGCAGTTTGTCATTCTGAGTACGCGGGGGACGAAGCCCGTAACCGTACCGTTCCCGCCAGCTACCACGGCTTCCTGCGTAGTGTCGTAGCGCATATCGCCGTCAGCGGTGGGCGCGGCACCTGCGGCCTTTGGTACAACCAGCGACGTGGCAGCGCCCATGTCCTGCGCGCCGGTGGACCAGGTGTTGGCCTGATCGGTGTGCACGAAGGTGCTCACCGCATCCGCCTTGACCACCGTGGCGCAGGTGGGCGCGGCATTATCCACCGTGGCGCGAACGAATTGATTCGTGCAGCTTCCCGCACCGGCGGCAGCCACGGTGGAAGAAACAAAGTTTGTCCCGTCACCACGCAGGTAGCGGCCGCTCGTGGCCGAGTTGCTTGCGCCCGTGCCGCCTTTCGCGGGCGTGAGCGTGCCATTTTGGTTTTCGAGGTTGGGTACCTGCCCAGCAGTGGCGGAACCATTAAGCTCGCTGAACGAAGGCTGCGACCAAATAGGCGAGGCGGAGGCAGCGCCGGTTCCAGTTTGTGAAAGATATTTTTTCGTGGTGGTGGTGTTGCCGCCAAGCTTGTCCCACGCCGGTGTTGCATTGCCGTAGAGCAGTTCGCCCAGGACGGGAAAGCTTGCGACTGTGTCCGGGTGAGAGGAGCTCAATAGGTTGTGAGCGCTGCCGCCGCCGCTCTGGTCTGCCGAGCAGGCGATCACACCGCTTGAATTGATTGCGGAAACTTTGTCGGTGCCAGAGCAGGTCGCCGGCTGCACAGCAACGGAGTCGGCATTCGGCAAAGTAAAACTGCGCGCCGCGGTTGGGTCGGTGACTACCAATGTGGTCTTGTTGGCGTCTGCGGTAGCACCGTCGAGCACCAGAGGAGTGCCGCCCTTCATCGTCTTGCTGGATAGGTCCACCGTGGAAGGCAGAGACAGTGCGGGTGTGGTGCCGCCCGTGGATGAAATTTCATTGGCCATGCCAGAGACAGAAATGACGCAAGTGGGGCAGGCAATTGTTCGGTTAGCGGACAAATCGCCGCCGCCAGTGATGGGCGAAGTTGTGCTGACGGTTCGCGATTGCGTCACGGCCGTGCCTGCAACCCGGTCAGGAGAAAGCGCGGCGGCGGAAATGTTGCTGTCGCCGATGCCGGCAAGTTGCGCGGCGGACGGACTGGAGACAGCAAGCTTGGCGGCAGTCACCGCGCTATCCGCAAGAGACGCCTGCAGGTTGCCGGCCCCCGGGTTCGTGAAAGCGAGCGTCGACGAGTTCTGAAAATTGACGGGGCTGTTCGATGCAAGATTCGCCCCGTTCACTTGATGCTGCGAGCCCGAGCCGCTGGATGGGTCCACGCAATTTACTTGCGGCGGAGTGCTGGACCCGTTGGACTCGAGCACTTTTCCCGCGGAACACGGTGAAGGAAGTTCGATTTTTTTCGCGAGGTCGGAAACCAGGTTGGTGACTTGCGCCTCGCCGAACATCATCGCGGGGACGGGCACGGAGGGCGAACGAACGATGGCGAGAGCAACCGGTACGGCGCTGGCTGGGACGACCCAGTATTCCGTGGTGACGCGGCCGGACTTCAGGGCGAAGGAAACGCGGTAGCTGGTGCCCGAAGGCACTGCCGTGGTGTTCGGATAGAGCTGCGCGCTAAACGCACCACTTGCAACCGTGACTGTAGTCTGGCCGGCAATCACCTGGCACGTGCCGATGACAAAAGTCGGCCAGGCAATCGTCACACGGCCGGAAGCAAGCGAGCCGTCTGCGTTGTAGAGAGTGTCTGCGACAGTGGTTTTCGCCGGGCACTGCGCAGCGGCCGGCGTCGTCAGCACGCAGACACAAGCAATCGCGCAAATCGCGAGCCAAGTGAATCGAATTCTTGCAAACATCTATCCCTCCGAAAAAACTGGGGCAACGGAATGAGGAGCGAAGGAGTGGCGCACGTGAAGAGCTACTCGATGGCGTATGCTGCGTCGATCGCATCCCGAAGCTTGAGCAAGGCAGACTTGAGCCGGGCCTTCTTTGCGGGATTCTTCACCACGGCGCGAATGACTGAGAGCGCCAGGGCCAGGATTGTCGATTCCATGACGGCATCACCTCCCTTCAACCTATAAATCGTTGCAACAGCCAGCCAACCACGGCGCCGGCGCCGGTCAACACCCAGAACAGGCGGTCGTGAGAGCGGACCTTATCTTCCAGTTGCTGGATGCGACCGGGCTGGCCATTGCCGGCAATGCTGGTCATCATTGTTTCCAGGAGTGTCAGCTTCTGGATGACAAGTAACCGGAAATCGTGGCTGCGAACTGGAACTACAGTTGTGGGTGGTTTCAGCATGGATAAACGTCTTCTCACGGCGCGGGATGACTTGATCCATTCAAAGCGGGCAGCTCTTTTTGCAGCATAGGAATTTTGCTGACCAGCCAGTCGAGCATCGAATCCGCGAAGTAGCCGAAGATGAGCGCGGTGCCGGGGTCCACGGAAATATTCGCGGCGATCCCGGCACCAAGTATTGCCATGAGCTTTGTCAGGCCGGACGGATTCGTCAGAAACGCCGCAAAAAGTCCGGCGCAAAGCACGACGCGAACGAACAGCGCGTCCCAGGAGAACACAATGAATTCCATGCGAGTACGGATGGAATTGGACTTCGAGCGCACCGCCATGCCCGAGCGTTTCAGGATGTGGAGAAACTGGCCAACCAAATAAAGGGCCCAGATCATACCCGTGCTTTGCATTTGCATGGCGCTCGACCCGGATGCGGCTAGAATTTCAAGATGGTGGCGCGGAAGCTGCCGCTGGCCGGATCGCGGGCCGTGCCGTCTGCGCAAAAGCGCACGGTCACAGTGTTGGCAGCGCTCGCCCACGCAAAAAATGAGCCGCCGGCGGGGACCGAAGCGCTCGGAGCTCCGAGGAGTACAGGGTCGCCCGCGCTCGCTCCCGTAACGGCCAGCGTTAAGTCCGAGCACGCCGACGCGGAGGTGCTTGGAAAGTCAAGCGTAGCCGTCGCGCTCATGTTGCCCTTGATCGGCGCGCAATTGGAGGAGGTCGAAAGGCAAACGCCGTTTGCGTCTCCGATGATGGCACGGTCGCTGGAATCGATCGTGCCCAACCGTACGTCTCCGTTGTTAGCTATGTTGCGTGCGTAGATACTGCCCTGATTCACCAGAGAAATACTTCCGCCCGACGCCGTGTTTTGACCGATCGCGATGCGCGAAGCGGAAACTCCGTTTGGGTTGATGGTGAGATTTTGTCGAAGCGTCAAGTTTCCGTTCTGGTCGAAAATGGCGTTCTGTTGTGTGTCATTTGCGCCGCGCAGCTCGATCGGGCCGTTATTGTTGAACCAAGATTGTCGCGAAGTACGCGTACTCCCGTTGGAACCTGCAGGCGTGATTACCACGCGATCCGGAAATTCATTCCATCCATACAAGCTGATGCTTTGGTTCGGAAGCATCGGCGTGACGAACGAAAAAATCTGCGCTGTGGAAGCGGCGTTGATGATTTTCGCCACGTTGGTCCCGGTGGCATTCGGATTTGGATCGATGTTGGCTGCAAAAAGCCAGATTGGGGTATTGATGTTGTTCAAGTCGAGTCCCACATTAGTACCAGTGGAACTTCCCGCACCCAGCGAGGAGCGAATCACAGTGACAGAGGGAATCCCCGCGTTGGGAATGTTCATCCCCACCCGCACGTTTCCGCTGGCCGGCAAGGACGAATCTTCAATCTCCCAAGAGAGGGCGTTTTGGCCGGTGCAGTTCGCGTCACAACCGGTCTTTATAAAGCTGTCGGTACCGGCCTGTGCAACCGTGTCAGCCATCTCCACCTTGTTCAGACGGACACCCATGTTCATGCAATCGAGCAAGATGCCCGAACCCTGCTCGATGAGCATGTCTCGCAAAGTGATTGGGCCGGTTGCGTTGGAAAAAGCGCCGTCGTTGACTCCGTTGTCTGGGTCGCTCACGCTGGAGATGTTCTGAATCGCCGATGAACCGCCCAGGTCCCAACGCGTTTTCTCGAACGACCACATTCCACCGCCACCCAAATTTTGGCCCTGCACCGCTGCCTTCCCGCCGCGCAGGTAGACATTTTCGTGGTGGACGTTATAGTGAACGCCGACAATTTTCAGCGCCGCATAGGTATTGCTCGTGTCGCTTGTGCGAAAGGCCGCATTCCTGGCAATCTCCGCCTCTGCCTGGCAACCCACTCCGGCCAAGTACATGACACCGTGCCCCGGTCCGAAGATCGTGACATTTTCAATTGAGTGAAAACCGCAAAAGCTCATGACCACGCCGAGCTTGCTGTCTGTCCAATCGCCATAGATGCGCGAAGCTCCCGCGTCCGTCTTACCCACCCCGTAGTGCGATACTCCCTTGATGTGCGCATACCGAGGCACGATCAATGGCGTGGTCAGAGTGTGCGTTGAAATTGCGCCGCCGGAAAACTGCACGGGAACAATCAAAGCGCCCTGCGAGGCGGCGTAGTCCGACTGCCGCATGGTGTTATTGAGAGCCACCTGCAATGGGTCGATGGTGGCTGTGTTCGTGGATGGTGGCGCCGCTCCGGAGAACGTCAGTGAATTAAAGCGCGCACCGTAGCTGCCCAGCGCGACGTAATGACCTGTCTTTCCTCCCGGCGCAGAAAGCTGAAAATCAGCACTGACGCCCGAAGGCGTTTGAGCATAAAAGTTCACATTGTCAGTGGATGCGTACACGAGATAGCCGTAACACCCGCTTCCCCACAGCGCGTCATTGGGTGCCACATGGATGCGATTCGTTGTGCCACTCGCTACGGTGACTGTGCGCGCAGGGCTCGCCGTAGTTTCTCCATTCTTGTTGAAGTAAGTGACCTTGAAGTAGTACGTGCCCGCGCCGATGCTTCCCCCACTGCTCAAGACCGCTGCGCCGGGAATCCCCGTCGGCGGCAGTGCTGTGCCGCCGCTGCTGCCGACCGCGAACAGCGAATTCCAGCGCTGGGCGTGGAGTTCCAGCCAAGGAGCGGAGGAATTGCCCAGGTCGTACAAATCGGCAGCGCCGGGATTCAGATTGCCATTCAGCGTGAGGCTAAAGGCAGTAATCGGTGCAGAAAAAGAAACAGGGCCCTGCACGGCCTGACCGGTTACCAGATTTTTGATGAGCGGGTCTGGGAACACGACGCCCGTCGTGGTGGGAGTCAGCGTTCCCAAGTCCAGGTTGACGCCGCTAATGGACCACTTCTGCTCGAAGAGCAAGTTGTTGTTGGTGTCCACAAGGCGGACGAGATAGTACGTGCCGCCAGGAACAAGAACATCGTTCCCATAAACGAAAGCACCGGTTTCCAGCACGCCGCTGGTTACAGAGAAGATTTTCACCATCGGCACCACTTGCGCCGACTGGTCATCCAGGCGTGCCGGTTGGCTCAACAGGAAAATAATCTTGCCATTTACGAAGGAGCCGTCCGGGCTTTTGAATGTTCCCGAAAGGTTGGTGGCGGCGGCTGCCGAGCAAATGCTCAACAGGAGTACGAGTAACAGGCAAAACTGCCATGCCGTAGATTTATTGGACGAGCGAATCACAGCAAGCTCCTTTGTTGCAAACTGAAGTCGTTCCGCTCATGCGGTCGCGCGGTAGAAACGGTCAGTGAAATTCGGATCCAAGTCTTCTGTCCCGGTCCCGGAGAGCAGTCCAGCATTGCCGGGGTCGGAGCTGCGCGATGATGGCGCGACAACCGTGGCTGGAAGGTCATAGGCACCGGCGGTTGCGTTCCAGGCGAGCGCAAGTACGTCCCACGGGGCCAGGCTGAAGGCGGCCGGACGATGCCCGCGGTTCAAGATCACCTTATCGCAGAAGAGCGAGGAGGCAATCGGCTGGCCGGAGGCGACCACCACAGCAAGCTCCACGGCGATGTCCGCCGGGACAGCCTGACTGGTCGGCAACGTAAACGTAATGCTGTACCACTGGTAGATGCCGGTGATGATTCCGGCCGAAATATCCTTCGTCTGGTCATAGGCCGGCGCAGAAGCAGATCGCAGCGCAAATCGGATCGCGAAAGGGAATGATCCTGAGCCGTCGTGGCGCAGCGCCGCAGAAAGTGTCAGCGGTTCGCCGGGATTGAACAGGCCTCCGAGATTGCTGTGAAGCGAGCGAAAACCTGGATTGGCCGAACCAAAATTGACGCCGGACTTCCATTGCATTTCATTGGTGGCGGCGGAAAGGTCCACCTCGGAGCCATTGCCGGCGGCGTTGACGAGTGCGAAGTAGCGCGCGACGTGCGTGCCTTCCTGTCCGGAAATGCCGGTCAGAAAAAAATCGCTGTTGCCTAGCAGGCTTTGTGAGTTGATAGCCGCGCCGATCGACGGATCGAGCTCCTGCGCTTCGAAAAAATGAACGGCGAACGCTAGCGATTGCGCCGGGAGTTGGCCTTGTGCCTGATTGGACCACGGCGACCATCCGATGGCGTCGCGGCGGCGCGCGCGAAACTCCCAAGCGCCCGTTTGCGGGGCCACAAAAGTGAATTTGTCCGGCTGCCCGGCGGCGAGGGTATCCTGCGAAGGTGCGGCGAAGCTGCCGCCGGGACCAATCACTTGAATTTCTGTTTCGACAATATCGATGGAAAGGCGGTCCAGTAAGACCTCCAAAACCTGCCCCACAGAACTACCGCTGGATAGAGATGGCTTGGCCGGCTGCGACGCCGATGCGGCGGCTGATTGCGCGGGCGAATACTCGCCGAGAATATTCTGCGCGTAGGCATACAAAGTTTTGTTTCGAATCAAAGCGACCGAATTGTCCAGGGCAAGACTGACTCGCAACGCACCGTCTTCCAGGCGGAGCTGGCCGAAATCCCATCGTGCCAAGACCGAGGAGTTGTCGGAATCCCGCAACTCGACCCGATCCACGTCCATCACGTTTGCCGGATCAAGAGTGATCTCTGCAAAGATCGCGGGCTTGCCGTCCTCTGCCGTGCCGAATTGCACGGTCAGGGATTGGGGTGTTGCGGGCACAAGGGAATAGTGGACAGCGAGCAGGCTGGAAAAGCGGCTGGTGGCGCCTGAGGCGTCGACCGGGCGCGCGTAGAAGATATGATTGCGCGCGGTGCGCGCCAGCAGCAGACTCTGCGTTGTAAAAGTTCCCAGCAAATTCTGAACGGTCCCCGGTGCCGAGGCGTTGCTCCAGCCCTGATCGCTGCGGCGGACTTCATAGCCGCCATTGGCGGGTGGCGGCGCGCCCGTGTCCACGGAAAAATACGTGGGACTTGTCGCCGTAAGAGCCAGGGCCGGGGAGTCGCTCAGAAAAGCTGCGCTGATTTGCGTTGAGTCGAGCGGTTCCAGCGGCGAGGATTCCCTTGGTTCGAGAATGCCCTGCGCGGAAGCGAAGTGCCGCAGCAGATCTTCAAAGCGAGAAGGCTGGCCGAAATCAAGCGTATGCTGAATGCGTTCGGTTTCGAGGTCGCGCAGCTCACTTGTGACGCTACGCACGAACGCGGAAAAGGCGGGGTAGCGCGATTCATTTCGAATTTCCACGAAGCACCCGCTGCGCGGATAGGAATCGGCAAACTCCCCCCACGTGGAGTAGTGTCCTTCATAACGTGGCGTGGTGTGGTCGGCCAGGTACGCCTGGGCGGCCTGCTCCGCTTCTGAGGAGGTCCGCGGCATGGGATTGAAATCGTTAAGGACCGCTGCGCGGACGCCATCGTCCCCTGCAAGCACGGCTTCAGCGACGATGCTGGCTGCGTCGCGCAGCCTTGCGCGCGCGCGCCCGGCCGCACGGTAGCGCAGCGTGATCTTCTCTCCGCGCGCCGGGATGGTGTCCTCGTAAAACTCGAGTGCCCATTGATTGTGGTTTGGGTCGGCAGTGATCGTCGCGTCCTGGCCGGCTACGCCGAAGCCCAGGGATCTCGTACGTGCCGATTCTCCAAGTGCCTGCGTCACAAGGCTCGCCTGGATCGGCTGCGTCACCTGAAGAAAATTCGCGACCACATGCAGGTCGGCGGAGTTAACCGGCGCGTAGAAGGCAAAAGCAGGGAGAGTTGTTATCGTGCTTTCGTGCAGCACGGTGTGCTGCGGATGCGCGGGGTCGGCCAGATCAATGTCGCGGACCAGCAACGTCACCTTGATGCTGGCCGGCAGCGACGCACCGCCGAAACTAGCGCTCAAACTCGAGAAAACTTGCTCGGTGCGATGAATGCGGTCCGCACTCAGCCGGGTCAGCAAGACGTAGTGATGAGTGGACTGGGCAAGCACCTCGGTGGTCTGCACCGTCCCCTCGATCAATGGGCGAATGCGCGACGTGCCGCTGATGGACGTGACGTCAAACCCCAGCAGGCAGTTGGGCGGCTCCAGCACGGCGCTTGAATAGATACCGCCGAGGATTCCGGTGGAAGGAGCTGTGAATTCGAATTCACCGTGGAGTAGCTCCAGTTCACCACCGAGCTCCACGGCCTGCTGCGCCAGCAATGCGGTTTCGCCAACCGCGCCAGTACCGCCTGTGACGTTCAGCCGCCCCTCGAAAAGTTGAATGTGACTGGCTGGATCGAGCTCTTGCCAGCGATTGGTGTCGATGGAGACTCCAGTGAAATCGTCGGCCAGCAAGAGCGACGCTTCCGCGCCAAACACGGGCGCGGCAAGAACAAACCGGGAAGTGAATCCGTCGCCAACAAATTGCTCAGTGACAAAGGTGCGCGGCTCGATTCCTCCCAGAATTGTGACGTCATTCTGGATCGGGTTGCCGAGCGGCGTCACTTCCAGCGACCCAGGGCGAAATCGGCGATCGCGCTCGTCAATCACGACGCTGGCAGCCTGCGCGCTGACGGCGGCGAAATAAATCTTTCCATCCAGGACGCGATAAGCAAAACCCGAGCGTTCCGCCAGCTCTCGCGCGATGTCGCTCCAGCTTGTGGCCGGCGCGGGCGCGTAGAAGGGAATTACGGCGCCGTCGGCAATTCCGGTTTTGTCGAAGCGGCCGGGTTGGAGCTGCTCGGTGAGCAGGCGAAGAATCTGCCCTGCGGTTTGATTCAGAAATGGCGGAATGAGCCCCAGGCGCTTGATGTTGAGCAGGTATTCCTCACTGGTCGCCTGGTAGCGGTAACCGTACACTGGCCCGCCGCTGCGCGCTCCGAGGAATTCGATGGCCGGCTCATTGGTAATGAAACCGGTAAAGAGCGGTCCGGGGACGCGCGGGCCACCGGGCGGCAGAGCGTCAGCCAAGCCGGTGACCCGCACGTAAGCGGAGCGTCGCGGGGGAATGAACTGCGGGTCCGCAGGGGCCAGGGAAAAATCGAAAAGCGATGGGAGGTTCATGCGGTCGCGTAAAACAGCCGGCGACTGTTCCGGCGAGACGACGTAACGCGTGTAATTCACGCGGCCCAGGTTGTCGCCGTTGTCGATTTCGAGAAGAATGGCCATCAGGATTCCATCCCGTACCGGGCGCGTTCGCGAACAAGTTCACGCAGCATGCCCTCAATCACCTGCTCGCCGGCGGCACGTGCCTGGGTCGGGGTCGCGTTGTCGCCGACGAAAATCTGCACGCTGCCAAGATTTAGGATTTGCCGCAAGGACGGCGCCAGCGAAAGAAGCCCGCCAGCGCCGGGAACGATTCCGGTCACAATCTCTTTGAGGGCAGCTAGCTGTGCGACCTCGCGATCAAACTCGCGAGCCTTCAGGTCGAGCAAGAGCATCTCGAGCGCCGCGCGATCCTGCGCCAAAGTAAAGATGCGCGATTCGGCGTCCACTTTGAGCTGCAGCACGCGGATATTTTGGTCGAGGTCGGCGAGGCGCTCATCGCGGCTGCGTCGCAGCGCTTCCAGTTCAAGTGATTTGTCCTGCGCGACAGTGCGTTGGCGCTCGAGCACGCCGCGAGTGAGAATGCGGCGCTCATCCTCCGCCGACGAAGCCAGCAGATTTTCGCGCTCGCGCAATAGATGGTTCAGTTGCAGGGCATCTTCAATCGCCCGGGTTTCGCCACCGGCGAAATCCGCTGCGGAGCGTGCACGCAGTTGTTCCAGTGTGAGCGAAAGGAATTCGTTGGCTTTGGCGAGATCGCCGCCGGCGTCCACGTAGGCGCGAAATTGCCCCACAGCTTCGCGGACGTCGGCGGCAACGTCGCGAAAAGCCTCACCAGTGCGAAGCAGGTCCAGCCGCTCGTCGAATTGTTCAAAAACATCGCGCTGTTGCGCTTGAAGCGTGGCGAGGGCTTCGTCAAATTGTGGCAGCAGCTTGTTTAACTCTTTGCGCCCGCCCTTTTTGCCGGAAAGCCTCTGAATGGCATTTGCCCGCTCAGTTTCCAACTGGCGAATGGTCTCGCCCAGATTGGCCGAGCCGGTGTTGAAGGCCGTGATGATGTCTTGAAATTCGCGAGTAATGCTTTTGGCGGCATTTCGCGCGCCGCGAGTGAACAGACCGGTAAACAAACTTCCAATGGTGCCGAGCAACCCGCCCCCGCTGCTGGACAGCGTTTTGGCAAAGGACTCCGCAAAACGCAGGGTTTCACTGCGAGCGTCTCGAAATCCGGCGCGCAGGCCAGAGGTGTCCACGCCAAGGCGGACAAGAACATCAGCAATCGTTTCCGGCATATCGTTCCAGTGAACGGAGGTTAATTACGCGCCAATCTGAGCCAGGTGCTTCGAAAGTTGCTCGCTGCTCATCCGCCGCAGGTCCGCGTCTCTTCCGCCCGCATCGGCGCGTTCGGAGACCTGTCTCGAGAATTCGTGCAGCTGCCAGGCGATCAACGCAAGTTGTCCGAAGGTGAATCGGCGGGCGATGGTTCCAGGTGGTTCGCGGAAGAACTCAACCCAACTGACGACGCCGGCGAGACGCGGGTAACTGGTTGGATCGGATTCTCCGCCCCGATGGCGGGGAAGAGTCGCGATAAAAAATCGCGCGCCCCGTTCAACATCAATTGCGCTTTGAGGATTCGAAGCTGACGCGCGGTGGAGGCGTGCTGCTGGATGAATTCGCGCGTCAGTCCAGCGTCGCCGGAGGGATCAAGCATCAACACGCAAGCTTCCGAGATCAGCTCCAGCGCGGATCCGGCTTGCGCCAGGATGCGCGAGAACGAACCGGCCGCATTGCCGGCCGGTTCACCAAGATGTTCCTCAAACGAGAGAATCTCCGCAACCAAGGCGGGTAACTTTTGTTCCACCAGGCGCAGGAATTTCTTTTCGTAGAGCGCGGGCAGCTCGCGCAGAGAAAATTGCCGTTCGCCGAGCTTTACTGTGAATTCGGAAAGCTCGGGATAGAGCAGCCGCTCAATTTGTTCATCGCTCGGCGGCGGGAAGCTGCGCTTGAATTCGTCCACAGCGTTGCGGGATTGCTCGCCAAGGCGCGCGATTTCCGCATCCAGCCGCGCGGCGTAGCGCGCCTGTGGTTCGCCCACTCCGTTGCTTTTACCGGGAGAAGTCATCTCAATAGGCCAGCGAGCCCGGCGCAGGGAAGAAGCCGCGGTAGCAAACGACGGTTTCGCCGTCCACTGGGTCCTCGTACGCGAGCGCGTTGAACTCGGCGCGCAGTGCGGTGCCCTTCAGGTCGGCGCTGCCGGCGTTGTCAATGTCGTAGCTGCCTTCTTCGCGATCGTTGGCCACGGAAAGTTGCGGGTAGTAGTAGTAAAGCTGCGCGCCATCGAATGTGTCCACGACGAAGAGCGCGGACCACGCGGGAATGAACGAGCTGCCTTCGCGGCTGGCAAAACCGGTGACGGATTGCGCTTTGGCCCCAGCAACGGGTGCGCCGCCGAGCAAAGGCTGCTCGAGCGTGAGCGTGTCGGCGTTGATGGCCTGGATGACGCCGACGTTGAAGGTCACGCGGCGAATGAAATCCGCGTCGGTCACGGCGCCGGCCGGCACGAAGGAAGCCTGGATGCCGCTGCCGACGTAGCCGGATTGACCGGTGTAGTCCACGTCCACGGCGATGAACTCGCCGACCTGAAATTGCGCACCGCCGCCGGCGGTGAGCACGATGCTCGAGGCCGTGGAGCCGCTTCCGAGCGCGACGCTGGCGCTGGGCGTGCCGCCGAGCGGCTGCTGCGCGCTGCCGGATGCGGCCTTCAGAATATTGAAGTGCGTGGTGCCCGTGGCAAGAGCCATTTGCAGCTTGCCCCACTCGCGAAACTCGAACTCCACACTGCTGCCGATTTCGCCGCGGTACTGCGCGCGCACCGCGCCGCGATAGCCGGAGCGGATTTGCCCGATGCGGCCAGCGGGCGAGCGCTTCAGTTGGTCAATCCAGCCGAGGTCGAACCAACCGGCTGGCGGCGCGTTGGTGTCGAGGCGGCCTTGACGCGCCGGGTCGTAAAGAGTGGGCGATGGCGAGGCACCTTGCACATAGGGAGCAAAGAAGCCGCGAAAGCCCGAGCCGACCATCAGCATCGGCTTGCGGAACGGTTGCACAAGCGATTTGGAAATGGGCATCGAAAACTCCTTCTTGGAAAATCCAACCAGAAACTTGCATCAGTTCGGAACTGCTTCCAGAAAAAATGAGACGTTTACCGTTGTGAGCCGCCGTAGGACGCCGCCATCGGCAAAAGTCTGGAAGCTGGGAGTCCAGCGCCAGAGCAGCGAACTGCCGAGCGGCACAGGCGGCACAGCGCTGTGGTCCATCTTTTCGGCCGAGCCCGGAAAGAGAATTTCAATTAGCTCGCGATCCAACTGCGCGAGCAAACGGCCGCGGTCGGCAAACGGACGTTGCAGAGAGGGCGTGCCCTGGACGAAATACTCGAGCTGTGCAGCCAGCGAATAGCGCGGCGCCAGGGTTCCGGAAAACTCGCGCACGGCGGGCGCGCCGAGCCAGTGAATGTAAAACGTATTAAAGAAAAGCTTGGGCGGAGGATACGACTCGTTCTCCACCACCAGAATCGCCGGGCGCGTCGCGCCATCCATGGTGATGGTGCGCGCGGGATTCACCACCGCGAGGCGCGACTGCAATGCGCGAAAGAAACTGTCTTTGGCTGCTTGCATCTCAGTCCTGCATGAACAATTTCTGTCAACGCTCGAAAACGCGCGCCAGCCGGGCCAGATCACGCTCGCCGATGATGTTGAGCCAGCCTGCGCGATGCAACGTGCGTGCCCGGGCGAAGAGATACGCCAGCTCCGCGCTCGCACTGCGATCCAAGCGGATCTCTTCAAAAGAATTACAGTCGAGCGTCAACGTGACGCGGTGCAGATTGGCGCCGCGAAGATCCGCGGCGGCGAAGACGCAGTTCAAGAGCAACGCTTCGCTCAAGTCCGCGCCGCCAAAGTTGCTGCAATAAAAATTCGACCGAATGGCGCGGACCTGAGGGCAATCGGCGTGCCTAAAATCTGCCTCGGCGGCAAAGCAATCCAAAAACGATGCCCCGGTCAGGTTTGCGCCGGCGAACGAGGCGTGATAAAGGTCGGCGCCTTCAAAAACCATCCCCGCCAGGTCCATGCCGGAAAAATCTTTGCCGCGCAGGTCTCGGTGAATTCGCAATGGGTGCGGCGGCAATTGATCACCGATTCACAATCGTCAGGCCTTGTGCCAGGCGTCCCGAGTCGCGCGGGAGCGCGGCGCGCATCTTTTCCAGTGCTTGCTCGGCAACCGATTGGACCGCCAAGCCGAAGTTTCGATCGAGTTCCCCGGCATTCAGCCAATCGGCCCGGCCGGAAATGGTTTCGCGCAACTGATTCAGGAATTCCGGCGCCTGCACGCGAATGAAACCATTCGGCGCTTGCGCGGAGACAACGACTTGCGCCCCAGACTCCGGATTGACCGCGGGCACCGTGCGCTCGCCCGGACGCGGCCAGGGACGCTGGCCGGCGATGCTGCCGTACTCGAGCACGCGCGCATACGCCGCGACCGAGGCATCCACAACGCCGATTCCTGCGGAGCGGTCGCCGACGCTCGACAACTGGTCGAAGCAATCGCTCAACTCGTCAAGGGAGATGGTTCGTGATGGCATCTATTGCACCTCGAGCGGCGCGTCGCAAAGCAATTGCCAGGCGTACGTTTCGTCTGTGTTGTCGAGCGGCCAGATGCTGCGGATGCGGCAAATCTCCCCGCGAATCAAAAGGCCCGCCGCGGATTCGAACACGGATTCGGAAGTGTCCAATCCCTGCGCGGCGGCAATAGAGCGAGCAAATTCGTCGCTGAGCAAGACTTCACGCGCGCCCTGGCGAAACTGCCCGGCGAGAGTTTGCAACTCTTCGGACGTGAGTTCGCGCACGAAGGAGCGCGGCGCCGGATAATCCACGAAGCTGTCCAGAGCGTCTGGCAGAATGCCGAGCTCGCCGGCCGGGTCCGTGAGGGGCGCGAGAAAGCGCAGGGTCACGGCGCCGCCGACACGAAGCGCCAGCAGCGGCTCGATCCAGCGACGCGCAGCAGATGAATATCCAAGCATGGTCAGTTCAGGCGCACCGCGACAAACGGCGCGAGCAGGCGGCGCGTGTCCTCGTCAAGCAGCGAGCCGGCAAAATACTCGAGCTGCAAGCGGTCGAGTTGCGCGGCCTGCACGTTGGCTGCCGGATGCGATTCCACGTTGCGAATGATTTCCACACAGGCCAGCTTTACCGCTTCGGGTGGCTCGGTGTAGCCGGCGTTATAGGTCAACTCGACTTCGGAATACGGCGCGCCGAAAACTCCCACGGGCAGCCAGAGCTCGCCGGAAAGCGCGTCGTATTCCACCTGCGCGGGATCGAGGTTGATCCACTCGGGCGGACCGCCGAAGGGCGTCATCATTTCCGCAAGCGATGCCGCATTGGGCCCACGCAGCAATCCGTGACGCGCGCGCACAGTCACAAACGGTGTCTGCGCGCCCTGTAGCACGGCAAGCGGAGTGAAAGTTGCGCGAGTGACCGGGCGTCCGCCGGGCAGACGGTTGCGCTCGGTGTACTGCGTCACCAGAAGCGAAGCGCGCTGGCAGAATGCATCGACCAGGTCGCTCGCCACACGGACGAGCGCCGGGTCGGTCGAATCCGCCAGCGCGTAGGCGGGGAACTCCGCCGTCGAGAGATAGAGGTTGCCGGGCATTTTTCTCCGGAATTACCGCGTGAAGCGCAGGCGCTTGTGCGCGTAGGCCGCGCCCTTGGCCACCACGGCACCGAACTTCACGACCACATGCTGCGAGGCCAGTGAGTTGGGAAGCCCGAGCTGGAACACGCGCGCGGTCGGGTCGGTGAGCCAGTGGTACTCGACCATTTCTTCGCTCACGATGACCACGTCGTGAATGGTGTTCGGTGCGCTGGGCGTGGTGGGGATGGCCCAGTCGGGAATCAGCGGCAGCGTGCCGGCCTGCGTGGCCAACTCCTTCACGGTGACGCCACCTTCCACCTGCCGCGTGGAAAGCACCACGTTGTAGATGGACTTCAACTCCTGGTCAATCAAGTCGAGCGTGACCGGATTGGCGTAGATGGCCGTGGGGCGCGCTTCGAAATCGGTGCGCGCGACCATGTCCGTCACTTCGGACTTGATGTTGTCCACCAGGGACGCGCTCGTGCTGGTGATGTCAACCGCGGAGCCCGCGTCACTGAGCTGCTGCAGCACGCCGTAATATTCGAGCGTGGTCGGCGTGGTGAAGCTGGTGTCGGAACCCGTCCACAGCGCCTGGTCGTGCTTGCGTAGAACGCTGTCGATCGTGTCGGACAAGTCCTTCGCCTCGAGATACGCGAACTGTGCCTGCTGGCGCGTCACTTCCACGTCGAACAGGGAAAAGTTGATCTGCGCGACGATAGACTTGAGCGGAAGCGTCTTTTCCACGCGCGTCGGTGCGCCCGCCGTGGGGCTGATGGAGCGCGGGTCCACGAACGCGGCGGCCGCGTTGATGGCCGTCTGCTCGAAGAAGCGCGAAGGGTGACCGGTCGCGGGCACTTGCTTGATCCGCTGGCCGAAAGCGCAGCGGCGGCGCACCAAGTCGGTGATTTCGTTCTGGTAGCGATTGACTTCAATCGCGCCCGGCCCCAGAAAATCGGCAGCGGCCGCGATGTCGATGAATTGTCCTCTGTTCATGTTCTCCCTCGATGATTGAGATTCCAGGAAAATCTTGCTGCGGCGGCGATCCGCCGGGATGGAAAAAAACAATGCCTTACTGCAATGCGCCGGCGCGCGCGAGTTGCGATTTGACGGCTATGCGCTGCTCGACGGGCAGGCCTTCGAGCGCCTTGTCGAGCACCACCACGTCCACCTGACCGTTCGGCCCGAAGGCGTCCACTGCCACGTGGGACTTGGCTAGCAACGTCAGCAATTGTGGAGGCAGGGTCTTACGAGTGGCTTGCGCGGCAAAGCGGTCCGCTTGAGCGCGCAGGGCTTCATTCTGCCGGCGAAGTACATCAGAAGCGCGACCCAGCTCATCGACGCGTGTTTCGAGATCCGCGGGCGCGGACTGCGACCGCGGGTTGATTTCGAGCATGCGCGCCATCGTTTCTTGCATGGCTCGCAGCTCCTCGAGCGTCGCGCGCAGCCCGGAGAATTCCGCCACGAGCGCGCGGCTCGATTGCGCCAGCACGTCCAGGGTTTGTGTAATCTTTTCGTCCATGGTCTCTCCTTGTTTCGGGAAATTCATCGAAATCTGTTGGTGCTTGCCGGAAGTGGCCGCCAGCGACGTGGCCTGGTAGGCGGCGGCGCTGCGCTCCAGAATGGCCGCGCCGGTAAAGACCACTCGCTCCAGCACCCACACGGCGGCTTTTGTGTCGGTTACTCGCACGCCGGTCACTTCGTAAGACATTCCCAGCCGCTCGCGCTGCGCGCGCATTTCGCTGAGAACGTCCGGAAAGTCCTTGCCAAAAAGGTGGCCGGCGACTTCGAGACGGTCGCCGATGATTTCCGCGCGGGTAATGATGCCGATCTTCCGGCGCACGTCGTGGCTGCGCAGCCCCGGGGCGTAGTCCACGGCCATACCCAGCAGACTGGGCAGGGCGCGTTCGGCGGCGGCACGCGTCAGCAGGACGCGATGGCCGGCGGCGCCGCTGGGCGCTCGGTCGCTTGGCGCATCCAGACGCGTCAGTACACCGCTGAACGGCACGCGATTTGGGTGCTCGGGAAAATCTGGAATTTCAAGTGCCATGGCTTCGAGCCGCATGCCGTTTGCCGTGGTCTTTTTTTTCATTGCACCCTCATCGGTTGCCGTTTTCCGGCCCTGCGTCACTGCCGCGGATGAGCGCCTGCCGCTGTGTGAACGTCAGCGTGCCCCAGCCGCCCGGGAGTGCAGGCAGGCGGCGGCGCAGGCGCACTTCATCCGGCAGCAATACGTCGCTGCGCAGAAGGATTTCGTCAATCTCGGCCTGGGCGCGCTCGTCGAAGACTTCCAGGTCGTCGAAGATGAATTCCAGATCGCTCCAGCCCAGCCGGCGGCTTAGAACTTCCCGCGTAATGTGCTCGGCAAAGAGCCTGGCCGTCGGAACAACAGCCGTCCGGAAAGCCTCCTCGAGCAGCGGCGCCGCGGTGGAGCGATTGACGTCCTGTTCCAGTCCCAGTAGAAGCGGGGGCAGGTCGAACGCGTCGGCAATGATTCGGATGAGAAAGCGCTGCCATTCCAGGCGAAGGTCGCGGTCGGAACCCTCGCCGAAGCGCAGCACTTCGGGCTTGGACGGCAGATTGGCGATGATGGGCACCTTGCCGGTGCCTTCAATTTCGTTTTGCCACCAGGAAATTACCTTGTCGTAGCTCGTGGTCGGCATTTCCGCGAGCCACAGCGCGTACTGCACAACGGTGTTGGAGGCCAGGCGCGCGGCGTAGTCTTGCGCGCCAAGCAGCCAACTGATCGTCTCGAAGGCCACTTCCAGGCGGCCGAGGCCAAATGGCGTGTGCGTGCGCGGATTCAGCCGAATGTAAAGCAGTTCGTCGTTGCGCAAGTCCACGCGCTGGCCAGCGGGAGTCACCTGCGCATAGCGCGGCTCGTCTGCGCTGCCGGACCACCCGGCATAAATGCGAATCGTCGCGCCGTCCACGGGCCAGAGCAGCAGCGGCCTGCTCGAGTCGGAGGTGAGCTGGACTTCCGCCGCGCCCCAGCCCCCCACCAGCACGTCTTCAATCACCTGCTCGGTGAACGAGCGGAAACTATCGTCGGGGTTCGGTGCGTCGAAGTTGGCCGTGAGAAAGGCGATGCGAGGGTCGTCGGCGCCGGCGGCCGGGCCGCCACTCTTGCGCTGAATCCGCCAGCGCATCCCGGCGATGCGGTCCTTGATGGTATTGATGGCCTTGCGCGCCACCGGCGTCTCTGCAAAGCGTCGCAGATTCGCCGGCGTGGGCTTGGGCAGCGCCTGGCGCGTAATGCTATGGACTGCGGCCGGAAGCACGAGCGTTCTGCGCTTTTCGCTTCCAGCAAGGAATTCCCAAGCGCGGCGCAGGGCCATGCGGATTTGTGAAGTTTTCATCGCGTTAGAAAACAGAAAAGGGCGTGCATTGGCACGCCCCGCGCAGGTTGAAACAACAGAAAACCCGCAGGGGATTCCTCCGGGTTCGTCTTTTTCAACCCTTTATACTTTCAGTATACCACATTCAGGGGGGTTATTATTCGCTTCGCGAAAAAATATTCTCTCTTTCTTTTCAATCAGATAACCCACTTTTGTAAATTTTACCCTCTTGACAAGAAAAAAGGCCCACTTTTTCAAGCGACGTTTTTTGCGCCTTTATTGCAACAAGGGCCGCAATCGGTTCGCGAAATCGTCCAACCGCGGCACGGGCACGATTTCGATTTTTTGGTCGGCCAGGACCTGGGCGACAAACTGGTGGCGGTCATTGTCGCGTTTTGGTTCCGTTTCCGTGATGGCAGTGAAGCGGCAATCGCTGACGCGCGCGCGAATGCGCTCGGCGGTGAAGGCAAATTCCTTGGCCTGCCGCGGATCGCGCGCGAGAGCAATCGTATGCACAAATCCGCGCGTGCCGTTGCTGTGCCAGGCGAAATCAATGTGCAGCGGATCTCCCGGAAAAGTGTACTCGGCGACGCGGATCCTCCTTTGCATCCGCCCAAGAATTCCGCCGCGGCGGAAGATTTCGCCGGCACGCACGCGAATGCCGGCGCGCGTGTCGGCGGCTTCGGCGGCGCCGCGCAGGCGAACGCTCGGCGGAGCCACGTGGTCAGCGTACAGGCGCTCGAGTTCGAGCTCGAGGTCCGCGGAGAGAACGGCTTTTTGCGGGCTGAGTTGCAGCAGATTGGAAAGCGTGTCGTCCAGGTGATGCAGGAATCCCGCGGCGCCTTCCTTATGCGCGGCGGCCTGCGCCTCGAGATCGGACTGGAGCGCGCGCAGCAGGCTTTCCTCGGCGTCGAAGCGCAATTTGCGGAGGCGCGCAAAGGCTTCGTCCTCCTCGATCATGCGCACGCGCAGGGCGTTGCGCGCGGGATCGTGCAGCAGCACCCCGACATTGATCCACTCATCGCGGATCAGGTTCGGCGTATAGCGCAGGATGCGATAAGTGAGTGTCTGCAATTGCTCTTCGCTCATGTTTCACGTCCAGTTCAAAAATGGCTGCCGGTAGGTTTTCTTCGCTTCCAGAATCAGGTCCGCAACGATGCGCCGACGGGCCAGGAGTTTTTCGAGCAAATGAAAAAGCGCAGTTTGGTCGCCGTCGTACCACTCCGCAGGAATCTCTTCCTGCACTTTGTCGAATTCCGAGTTCCAATCAATGTTTTGCAAGCGATCGAGCCAGGGTTCGAACGAGCGCAGGCTGCGGACGGAGTCGTACACGCGCTGGCGGGCGTACAAGCCGCGCAGGGGCGCGTCGGGGAAACTCCATTCGCCGGCATTGAAACAGAAACCTTGATCCACCATCCAGGCGGTGAAGCCGGAGCGGCCCGGCTCGGTAAAAAAAATCGCCTGGCGGCCGTTGGTGTTGCAGGTCCACTTGTCGAAGACGAGCATGCCAGCAAAATCGGCGAGGTTTTCCACTTCGCGCAAGTGCTCGTCGGGCAAAAAGTCGTGGACCGGTGTGCGCGCGGGGTCGCCGGGATAGCGCGAGCCGAACTGAAAGCCGTGCCGGCATGGCACACGGCCGGTGCCAAATTGAATTGCGAGTTCCGTTGTGAGATCGATCAAATCCTTTCGCACCTCAATCACCGCAACCTGCGGCGTGGGCAGTCCCAGCCGCGCGCCCAGGCGTGTAGCGAGCAATTCGTTGACCAGAATGCGCGGGTGCTGCGGATTGTTCTGGAATTTGACGACGTAGTAGTGCGCATCCGAGCAGCGCATCAGGTGCGACTGCGCACCGCCGCGCATCCGCCGGATGTGTTCGACTGCAAGGGGCATCGGGCGGATGTTACTAAATACGGAGAACAGGCGGAAGCCAGAAGAGGACGCAATGGTCTGAAAAAGGGAATTCCCAGTTGCGTCCCCCACATTTCATCTTGGCACTCCAGCGAGGCGCAGGCCGCCGCCCTGCTCGCGAACGGCGATGGCAATGGCCGCAGCGATGACCAGGTCGTCGTGCGTGCCGGGAAGGGCGGCCATTTCACAGTCGTCGCCATAGGCGAAACTGCGGCACTGCTCGAGCAGGCGTCGCGAGGCGAAGGTCGCGGGCGCGTCGCGCAGCATTTGTCCGAGAGCGCCGATGGCCTGCGGCCGAGTGCGTGCGTTCATGGGCCAGCCGAGCTTTCCGGCGGTGCCGGAGTCGTCGGCGTGACGGTAGAGGCGCGCGTAGTTGTGCTCGTGCTGCAGCGCGTAGAGAACTGCGTGGCCGTGATTGTTGCGCTCGACGGCGACGAGCGCGCCGTTGTAGCGCGTGCCGAGCTGTGCCAGCTCTTGCGCGAAGCGAGCGATGGGCCAGCGCGCCATCAACTCCGCGCACTGCAAGCCGGTGTCGAGGTCGAGCACCACGGCGGCGGAAAAGTCGCCTTCCGCGCCGCCCTCGGCAATGTCCGCGCCGATGACGTAGCTGCGCCCGCGCTGCGGCTCGAGCCAAATTTGCTCCGCGCCGTTCTGCGAAACGCGCAGCGGCGCAGAGAGTTGCCGAAGACGCGCATCCACAGCCACCACGTCGAACACCGGCCGGCCAGAAACGAGAAAGCAATCCTCGGCGGTCTCGGCGTATTCCTGCGGCGCGTACGGGCCGAAGGTGTGCTTGAGGTGGCGGCGGTACTTGATTTGCTCCGGCGAAAGCGGATGGCGCGCGAGCAATTGCTGCTCCTCTTCGCTGAATGGTTCGAGGGATTCCCCGGAAATGAGCGCCGATTGGTAAGCCGGCTCGAGCCACCACGGGAAGAAGTGTGGTGTGTAACCGCCGGCGGCCTGCGCGCGCAGCCATTCGGAATGGAAAAATCCGCCCGCACCGTGCGGCGTGGACTCGATGTCCACTTCTCCGTCGGGCACGACGGCGGCAAGCAGGGCGGCCATGGTCTCCTGCGGATTGCCGGGCCAGCGCGCGAGCTCCGAAGCGTGCAGGTTGTGAATGGTGAGACCGCGGCCGGCGTTTTCATTGCCGGCGGTGTCCACGATGTAGCGGCTGTCCAGGCCGTCGAAGGCCAACTCGCGCATGCTGGAGCGCACGATGCGGATGCGGCGCAACTCGTCGGGATGCAGATGCTCGACGAAGCGGTGCACGATGTGGAAGATTTGCTGCGCGGCTTCCAGGTTGTGCGCCACTTGCAGAGTCACCCTGCCCGGGCAATGGATGGTGGACAAGAAAAAGCGCGCGGCAATGTAGGTGGTCATTCCGAGCTGACGCGCTTTCAGGATGATGTTGCGTTTGGTGCGCTGGCGCGCGTATAGCTGCTGCGCGGCTTTAGGGCGCAGGAAGATGAGGTTGCCGCCGCGGTCGCGGATGCGCAAGCGATAGGCCAGGAGCGCGTCCAGCCCGGAAACCTCCGCGCCCGGGCCGAAGAACTCCTCTTCGAGCGGGCCAGAAAAGCGGCGGGAAAAATAATCAGCGGGAATCGTGTGTGGCGATGCGATGGTGAGCATGGGCTACTCTCCTGTCTCGGCGAAGGCGAGGACGTCCGGCGCGGACCGGGGCGCCTCCGGCAGCGGCGCGCGCTGGCCGCGGACCAGCTGAATCATGTTTTCGATCAAGCTCTTTTCGTGATCGGAAAACCCGAGCAGGTTGAAAGCTTCCTGTCCGAAGCCTGCTTCGATGCGCTCCAGCATCTTTTCGATGAAGACTTGGATGATGATTTTTAGGGCGGTAAGCTCCGCGGGCGTGGGCTTGTCGGTTTCCAGCGCATGGCGTGCTTTGCAAAACGTCGCGCGCAAAATGGCCACGGCATGCTCGAACGAAAAGGCGCGGGAGACCGGCTCGACGATACTTCGCACGCGCGGGGACAGGATGGCCACTTCGATGGCGTCGTCGTCCGCGCCGTTGCAGGCGGCCTGCAAGGCTTTGCGAGCTTCCGTGGCGCGAAAGTCTTCGCACAGTTTGTCCGCCACCTTGATCTCCAGCGCTTCGCCGGACAACGGCGGGCCGCTGGGAGTGGAAGGAACTGCCGGGGGCGGTGCGTCCATAACGGGCCGCGGATTCCTGCGTGCGGCCTTGGAGTGCAACTTCTTTGCTTCTTTCTTGTTTTTCATGGTTTTCTCCGAGGTTGAATTTCGAGGGAATCGAGCAGCGATGCGCTGCGCATTGCCTCCGGAAGGGGTTTCAGAATCCCGCGCTGGCAGAAGGTGAGATAAAGGAAATCCAGCGCGTGGGCCAGGTGCCGTGAAATGAAGCCCTGGCTGGAGTGAAACGCGCGCGAGGCCTCCCACTCCGAGCGGTTCTCCAAAACGCAGTAGGCGATCAACCGCTGTTCCAGCGGATCGAGCATGCGCAGACATTTTTCGATGTCGCACACGAACAGCACGGAGTCTTCAAAGGCGCGCGGCGGGCCCGCCTGTGAGGTGGTGCGAAAAATCTCCCGGCCGAACAACGAGGGCATGCGGCCCACGGAAATGGCGGTGCGCAGGAAGCGGTGCAACAGCGCCATGGTGCGCGTGCGTTCAAACGTGGCGAGTTTCATGTGCAATCTCCTTGCAGCGGGCTGAGACGCCGCGGGCTGCGGCGCCTGGGGCGGAGGCAACCGGAATGAATCCACTCCATCAGCGCCACGCATTTTTCGCAGACCTCTGCCGTCGCGGCCGCGGGGGAAGCGCGCAGGGTCCCGCAGCGCGGGCAATAACTGAGCTCCACTCGCAACATCCCATCTCGTGCACGGTGCGTGTCGCCGATCGTCATCGCGTAGCCTCCAAAGCAAAAAGCCCTGGCATCGCGGCACATCCCGGTGAACGACCCGGAAAAGCTGCCGTGATGCAGGGCTCCGAAGTGGGTTTCGTCAGACCTGCGAAATGATTTCGATGTTCAGCGGGCGGGCGTAATGGCCAGCCACAACTGGGAAATCATGGGAGGGTCTCCGTGGCCCGCCCATGCCGAATATGCAACTCCTCGACAACGGTTTTAGTCATGCGTCCCTGGTGAAACGAAATGGTGATGCGCCCCGAAAAGCGAAGTGCCTCGGCGAGCTTGGCAACCGCACGAGAGAGAGCCTCTCCCAAGGCCAGCTTCCGGCGGAACTCCGGATAGAGTCCGGACTCGACCGGGGATGTCACGCCGCTCGCAAGCACGCCCGCTTGGCGGTTGCTCTCCTCGCTCCAATCGTCGGCGGTGGTTCGCGGTTCGCTCGCGGTGCCCTTGGTGCTCTGTGACGCAGGCGGAGCAAGGCTCGGGGAAGGGGAGCGAGATTCCGATGTCGTCTTGCGGCTATACAACATATGCATATAATAACTCAGAGCCATGTTTTGTCAAGACATTTTTTCAAATTTCGGAAGTGCTTGATTCGTGGGCATTTTTAGCTTGCGTTTCTTAGCTGGACGTTATATGATTCCCCTATGAGCTTCGTAGCTTTGCAGGACAATCTGCGAAAAGTGTTGCGCAAGCGCATCGATGCGGGCGAGCTGACGGGGATGGAGTTGGCGCGGCGGACGGGCTTCACGCAGGCGCACATCTCCAACTTCCTGAACAGAAAGCGCGGCTTGAAACTTTCCGCGCTGGACAGGGTGGTGAAGGCCATCGGCCTGACACTCTACGACCTGCTCAATCCGCATGAAGTGGCCAAGGTGGCGGCGGTGTCCACGCGGGGCGGAGCGGGGAAGGGTGATGAAGAGTACGAGGCAGCGCCGCTGGTGGAAGGCTCGATTGCCGCGGGCAGCGAAGTGATTGTCAACGAAGAAGTGAAAGAGCTGCTGAAGTTCCGGCGCTCGTTCTTGCAGCGTTTGCGCGCGGACCTGGCGGCGGTGCCCAAAGGACAGGGGTCCGGAGGCAAGAGTCTGGGGACGGCGGTGAACCGCAAAGAGTGGACGCGGTTTGTGTTGATCAAGGTGGACCAGAAGGAAGGTCTTTCGATGTGGCCGCGGGTGGGGCCTGGCGCGACGCTGCTGATTGACCGTCACTACAACAGCTTGCGCCCTTACCACAAAAACGAGCGCAACCTGTATGCGGTGCGCAAGGGCGATGGCTGCACCGTGAAGTACCTGGAATTGCGCGAGGCTTCGCCGGGATCGCCCGAAGGACTGCTCGTGCTGCGGCCGCACAACCCGGACTACCCCGTCGAGGTGCTGCCCATCGAGGAAGGACAGACCTACGCGGATTTGATCATCGGTCGCGTGGCGCACGTTTCCGTGGAAACGTAGGGCGAGAAACGAAAATAGAAAAGAGATAATAGAAAACAGGAAATGCAACGGGCCCCGATGAATCGGGGCCCGTTTGATTTATAGTCAGCCCGCTTTGTGGGATTGCCGCCCCATTCTGCCGTCCCGCGCTGCGGGATTAGCGGCGCTTCCTGCCTTTTCCGCGGCGACGAGCCTTCGATTTATTTTTCGGCCGGGCCTTGGCTTTCCGGGCCCGCTTCTTCGGCCGGGCACTCTTTCTCCCGCGGCGGGATCCCTTCGCCTTCGCTCTGGGTGAACGGGACGTGCGACGAGCCTTGGGCTTCGATTTCTTGCGGCGACGAACTTTCTTCCTTGCGGACTTCTTTTTCTTTGGCGGCGCCGGCGGAGACGGCGGGACATGCATTGGGTCCCGCTCCGCAGGAACCATCAATTCATCATCCGCTTCCTCTTCCAGAGTTTCGTCGCGCACCGAGCCGAGGTCGTCGTCCTCTTCAAAGTGCGGAATATCGTTGGCTTCGTCGTCGCCGAGATGGTTTAAACGGAAAGGCATGATGACCTCCGGGTCCAGGTTCCGATTCCAAACTGCCTGAGCTCGGAACGGGACGCATCCGCAGGAAACGAAAAGGTTCTCCCTCCCCAAGCTGCGGAACGGGAAGCTCCGCGCCCGAGGCGGGCCATTGACAATACCACCGCGGCATTTATACGGAGTTCCGCGAGGTTGTCAAGTCAAAGCGGAAAAGATCAATACGCGCCGGGGAGAGTGCAGTTTGCAGCGCGAAGTCGACACAGGCATAAGTGAGGGGCTCCCAAGCGATTCTAAATATAAGTAAATACATGAGTTAGCGATGCCACAGGAAGCTTGACTACTGCGACGGCAGGATGCGCACCTGATCCCCGGGCTGAATCTGCCGGTTGGCCAGAAAGCGGTTTGCGCGGCGCAGTGCCTCGATCGAGGTCTGGTAGGTGCGAGCGATGGCCCACAGCGTATCGCCGGCCTGCACCAGATGAATGGACGCCTGCGTGGCTGCTGGCTGCCCCGGTCTCTGCGAAACGCTCTCCAGCCGCGCAGAGCCGTTGGACTCCGCTTTGGATCGAACGCGCGTGGCGCTTGCCACGGCGGATTTACCGGAGCTTCCACCTGCGGCGGGAGCCGGTCTGCCTCCGGGATAAATCTTCAGCGTAACTCCGCGCGGGAGACGGTTGCTGGACAGATAGTTCCAGCGGCGCAGTTCGGCGGGCGTGACGCTGAACTGCTCGGCCACCGAAGGCACCGTATCGCCGCGGCGCACTCTATAGCGCACCAGTTTGCCTACGCCGCTCGGCGCGGGAGACGTGGCGGGAATGACTAACTTCTGGCCAACCTGCAGCGCTGCCCCGGACTCCAGGCTGTTCGCAGCGACAATGGCCTTTGCAGCCGTGCGATATTTTTTGGCGATGCCGCTGAGCGTCTCGCCCTCCTCGATGCGATGGCGTCGCCAGCTCACCCACTTTTCCGTGGGGATGTCGGCAAGCTCTGAGAAAAACCGGTCGGCGGCGCCTTCGGGCACGTGCAACTCAAATTCCGCGTCGGCTGGCGTGACCATTCGCAATAGTTGCGGGTTCAGCGCCTTCAGTTCGTCCACGCTGACGTCAATCGTTTCCGCCACAAGGCGCAGGTCGATGGGATGGCCGGGCTTGACGCGCTCGGCGCGCGTGCTCGGTTCGGGCTCCACCGCGATGCCGTAGCGCGCGGAATCCTTGGCCACCAGCGTGAGCGCCAGAATAATCGGAACGTAGTTTTTCGTTTCGCGCGGAAGCACATTGCGCTTGTAGAGTTCCCAGAAATCCGCGTAGCCGGTGCGCTCGATGGCGCGCTGCACATTGCCCGGGCCGCTGTTGTACGCGGCCAGCGCCAGGTACCAGTCGCCAAACTGCGCGTACAGATCGCGCAAGTGGCGCGCGGCGGCGCGCGTGGATTTTTCCGGGTCCTTCCGCTCGTCCACCCACCACGTCCTTTTCAAGCCGTACTCTCGGCCGCGGAACAGCATGAACTGCCACATACCCAGAGCGCGGGCACGAGAAATGGCCTGCGGCTTGAAACCGCTCTCGGCCTGCGCAAGATAAATCAAATCTTGCGGGAGTCCTTCTTCACGCAGCACGCGCTCAATCATTTCTCGATAGCGGCCGGCGCGCCGCAAGCCCGCCTCGACGATGCCGCGGCCGCGCGACGTTTGGAAAAAGTTCAGATAGGAAAGCACCGGGTCATTGACCATCAGCGGCAGGTCGTGGTCAATCGTCCCCAGGTTCGCCGCGATGCGTTCCTTCAAATTCGAGTCCGCTGGGAATGTCATTTCAGCGATTTCGTCAATGGGCGCAGGCTCATCGCGCTGCTCGCTTTGGCCGTCGCCTGCGTGGATGGCGGCCTCGTTCGCGTGAACCGTTTCCACCAGCCGGTCGAAAAGAGCCTCGAGCCGAGGGTCGGACTGCAGGTCGATGCCGCTTCCCAGTAACCAGTCCGTTGCACGGTCAAACTGCCGCCGCGCTTTCTCACGCTGCCCGGCCTTGTAGTCTCGCGCGCCGGCACGGAAGGCGGCATCCACAGCTTGAATGAGGACCTCCACGGCAGGGAGTGGCCGCGGCGTAAGCAATTCGTAGGGAGCAATTCCGCGCCCGGTAGGAAGCATCTCGGGCACCTGAGACTGTGTTAACACAGTTTCCGGTGGGCGCACGTGCACCGCGCGCTTGGCTGGCTCGTCGCACCCTGCAAGTGCCAGGAGAAGAACCGAAATGAAAGTGAAGCCTCTGCCTTTAGCTGCCATCAGGATTCCGGTTTGTGCCCCTCGTTTGCTGCGGGTAACCGCCGCAGCCGTCTTTTACTTGGACGTCAAAACCCTCGTGTTGGGTAGGGGCAAGTTTACGGGCAGCGGATGGCGCGGTCAACCTGTACCGAAGTACAGGTGTAGCTTATGAGAACAGAGAGCACTCGTGAGGAAAACCAGGTGGAGTCGCGGCAAATACCCTAAGCCAATGCCTGCCGCAAGTCGTCAATCAGGTCTCGCGAGTCTTCGAGGCCAACGGAAACCCGGATCGTGCCGGGAGAAACGCCCGCTCCCGCAAGTTCCTTCGCGCTCATGTTGTAGTGAGAAGTGTAAATTGGCAGCACGACAAGCGATTCCACGCCACCCAGGCTGGCCGCCAGCAGAAACACTCTCACGCGATCACAGACGCGCCGCGCGGCAGCAACGCCGCCCTTCATGTCGAAGGCCAGCATGGAGCCAAAGCCGCTCATTTGCCTTTTCGCGAGCGCATGATCGGGATGAGATTTCAATCCGGGATAATGCACACGCGCTACCTTGGGGTGATTCGCCAAAAATTTGGCCACGGCCAGGGCGTTTTTGCACTGCCGCTCCACCCGCAATTCAAGCGTCTTGATTCCCCGAATCAATAGAAAGCCTACTTCGGGGTCCATCGAGCCGCCAAGGTAGATGACCATCTGCCTCACCGCGGCCATGTGTTTCTTGCTGCCGGTCACCGCACCGGCGATCAGGTCAGAATGTCCGCCAAGAAACTTTGTCGCGCTATGCACGGTCATGTCGAATCCCAACGCCAGCGGCTTCTGGAGCACCGGCGTGGCGAAAGTGTTGTCGACGATGGACACCAATCTGTGTTTTCGCGCGAAGGCAGCAGCTTTACGCAGGTCTACCAGCCGCAAAGTTGGATTGGTCGGGGATTCTGTGTACAGCACGCGCGTGTTCTTGTTCAGGAGGTTTTCGATTCCGGCGAGATTATTTTCGACATGACGCACGCGGATGCCGAGGCGCGGCAGAATGTCGCGCAACAGCCGGTAGCTCCCGCCATAGAGTTGCAGCGAGGCGATGAGTTCGTCGCCGGACTTGAGGACGGAAAGCAGTGCGCTGGAAATTGCCGCCATGCCCGATGCCGTCACCACCGCAGCTCCCGCGCCTTCCAGCGCGGCAATTTTTTCTTCCGCCACTGTCAACGTGGGATTGCCGTAGCGCGTGTAGATGTAGGCCTTGCTGCGGCCCTCTGCCCAGCGCTTCATCTCCGCTGTACTGGAAAAGGTGAAGGTGGAGGTGCGCACGATGGGAGTGGTCACCGGCGCGCCAATGCCGTGTTTTTCCTCGCCGGAGTGGATCGCGCGCGTGGCCGTGCGCCACGCGTCCCGCCTTGGTTTTTTCATAGAGAGCTATTAGCGCAGAGCCGCTGCCTTGCAACAAGCACCAATTTGGCCGACCTGCTTGTTGCGCTAGGCCTCTTCTTCCTCGACTTGCCCGGTGCGCGCCGCCTTGGCGGCAGCAATAATTTTCTCGGCCTGTTCATTCGGCACAAAATCGTAGTGATCGAACTCCATCGAGTAGCTCGCTCGCCCTTGCGTCATGGAGATCAAATCGTTCGCGTAACTGAGCATTTCCGCGAGCGGCACCCTCGCCTTGACCACCACGCTGGACGCACGCGATTCGCTGCCGCTGATGCGCCCGCGCCGCGAGCTGAGGTCCCCCATGATGTCGCCGGAATACTGATCAGGCGCGTACACTTCCACGTTCATGATGGGCTCGAGCAATGCGGGCTTGGCCTGCTTCATGCACTCCTTGAAGGCCAGCGAGCCCGCGATTTTGAAAGCCATGTCCGACGAATCCACATCGTGATATTTCCCGTCGTACAGGCTCGCCCGGAAATCCACCACCGGAAAGCCCGCCAGGTAGCCACGCTCCGCGGAATCGCGTATGCCTTTTTCCACCGACGGGATCCAGTTCTTGGGGATGGCGCCGCCGAAGATATCGTTGACGAACTCAAAGCCGCTGCCGCGGACCAGCGGCTCCATCTTGATGCGGCACACGCCGAACTGTCCATGGCCGCCGGTCTGCTTCTTGTGCTTTCCTTCCGCGTCGGCCTTGCCGCGGATGGTTTCGCGATAGGGCACCTTGGGCGGCTTCAGCGTGACGTCCACATGGAATCGCTTGTGCAGCTTGGCCACCACCACTTCGATGTGTTGCTGGCCCGAGCCCGCCAGCAGGAACTCCTTGGTTTGCTGATCGCGGGAGAAACGCAGCGCGAGGTCTTCTTCCAACAACTTGTGGATGGCCGTGCCGATCTTGTCTTCATCGGCGCGGGATTTCGGCTCGATCGCAAACGTGATAGAGGGCTCGGGAATACGCGCGGGCGGATAGTAGATTGTGGCCGCCTTGTCGCCCAGCGTGTCGCCGGTGAGCGTTTCCTTCAGCTTGGCGATGGCGCCGATATCGCCTGCGTTGAGCGCCGTCACCTCGGTGCCTGTCTTGCCCTGCATCACTTGCACGTGTTGCAGCCGCTCTTGCGTGTTGCGGTTGAAGTTCGCGATCGTCGCATCATTTTTCAACACGCCGGACATCACCTTGAAGTAGTTGATGCGCCCGGCAAATGGATCGGCAATCGTCTTGAAAACGAACATGGAGAGCGGCTCATTCGCACTGAACGCTCTCTCTACCGGATTGCCCTTGCGGTCTGCTTCTGTAAACCCGGCCGCTTTTCCGCGCTCAGCTGGGGAGGGCATGAAATCCACGACGAAATTCAGGATGGCGTCGCTGCCGATATTGTGCAGGGCGGAGCTGAGCTGCACGGGATGCAGCCGCTTGGCCAGGACGGCCAGGCGCAATCCCTTTGACAAGTCTTCCACCGGAAGCGTGCCTTTTGCGAAGAACTCTTCCATCAGGGCATCGTCGCCCTCGGCGACCAGCTCAACCAGCTTTTCATGCGCTGCCTTGGCCGCTTCCGCCATGTCTGCCGGAATTTCTTCGATGCTTGCCTTGCCATCGCCGTCGGATTTATAGACCAGCGCTTTCATGGTCACCAGGTCCACCACGCCCCGAAAACTCTTCTCTTGTCCTATGGGCAACTGGATCGGCACCGCAATTCGCCCGAATACTGCCTCGACCGAAGCCATGGCGCGTTCGAAGCTGGCAAGATCGCGGTCCATCCAATTGATGACAAACGCGCGCGGAATGTCGTACTCGGTGCAGTAGTCCCACACTTTCTCGGTGACCACCTGCACGCCGGCCACGGCATCAATCAGGATCAACGCGCTGTCCGCGGCCGCGAGCGACGCCTTCGTTTCGTTGATAAACGTGCTGTAACCCGGGGTATCCAGGAAATTGATTTTGGTTTTCTCGGGCTTGTTGGCGGGGGCCCATTCGGCGTAAGCGAGGCCGGTCTGGATGGTGATCTTTCGCGCGATCTCTTCTTCGTCCCAGTCGGTCACCGTATTTCCTTCGGTGACCTTTCCCAGCCGGTTGGTCATCCCGGCGGTGAAGAGTAACGACGACACTAGCTGGGTCTTCCCAGTGTCGCCGTGGCCTACAATGCCGATGTTGCGGATGAAATCCGTGTTGTAAGTTTTCATGGTTCCCTCAAGTCCGCGGTGGCGGACAGTCCTTGCAAAGACGCGGCAACAAGGTCTCGAGGCTCCAGAAGCTCGGAACGCCCCCGGTCGAAACTTCGGATGCTAGCACAGCGGTATCTGCATGTTCAATGAGGGCGGGCTAGAGAAAACCGGAGCGCGGAAAGTGGAAGCGCTTCCTAGACGGCAGTGACCATTGAGCCGTCCGGCGCGACGTATCCGTAGGCCATGTGCGGAGTGTTGAAAGCAAACCCGGGGTTGCCGTTGCGATCGAGCAGAATGAGCCCACCGGCTCCCTTCGCGCGCCGCGCGAGCAACTGCACAGCGGCATCAGCAGCCTGCTGCGGCGGCTTGCCGGAGCGGAGATCATCCGCAGCGCTCTTTGCCAGGACAACCTTCATGATCGCTTCGCCCCAGCCGGTGCAGGAGACGCCGCCGGCTTCGATGTCCGCATAGCAGCCACAGCCGATCAGCGGTGAATCGCCCACTCGGCCAGGCAGCTTGCAGCACGTTCCGCCGGTGGATGTACCTGCGACGATGCGCCCTTGCGTATCGAGCGCAACGGCTCCCACCGTGCCGTGCCGGTGACTGAAATGAAACTCAGCGAGATGGTCGCCCTCGCTGCACTTTGCCCAGGCCTTTTTCTCGCGCGCGCAAATCAATTCTTCCGGCGGGCACAGCGGCAGGCCCGCAGCCGCGGCAAATTGCTCTGCTCCGGCGCCGACCAGCATCATATGCTCGCAGGTCTCCATCACTTTTCGCGCCAAGCGAATCGGATTTCGCACGTGTTGCACGCAGGCCACTGCACCTGAGCCAAGCGTGGCGCCGTCCATAATGATGGCGTCGAGTTCCACGCGGCCATCGCGGTTCAGATGTGAGCCGAAGCCCGCGTCAAACGTCGGATCCTCTTCGAGTACGACGATGGCTGCTTCCACTGCATCCACCGCCGCGCCTCCACGCTGCAAAATCGCCCAGCCGGCTTCGAGCGCGCGCCGGCAACCCGCCAGGCACGCGGCAACGGCTTCGTCTGGAATCGTCCAGGCGCCGCCGTGAACAATCAGCGATGGCTTAGCAGAGTTGGGCACAGGGAGTTCGCTTTCCGATTAGGGCGGGCATCGAGAGTGGTTTTCGTTTCAGCCGCCGCGGCGGGTGAGCCAGACCATCGCAAGTCCAAGAGTTAACAGCATGGGCGCGGCGATAAACGCCAGGAGCATGCCAATCACCATCCGCAGCGTATGCTTGCGCTCCATTCGGATGCGCGGTGGCGCTACCGGAACTTGCTGCACCGTGCCACGCACCGACAGCCTCAGCAGCCGGAAATATTCTTCCAGCCAGAACAGGAACTCTTCCCGGGCCTGCCACAGCATGTGCAGCCCGGCGAAGAAAAGAACGATTCCGGTGAGTCCCAGCAATTCCCACGCTGTCGTTGCGTTCATGGGCCTACTCTAATGGCCGCTTCCGCGCTGCGGGACGGCCACTCCAGGTACGAGGTTCTCCTCGCCTTGCGGGGTAGCGGCGCGCGTCGTATTTTCCAATGCCGCGGCCTCCTTCGGTTTTGCGGATGTCGTTTCGGGTGCTGTGACCGGAACGACCTCGACAAAATGTCCGGCCTTCGCTTCGCGCCAGGTGTGCACGATCCGATGGATTACGGTTATGTTCGGACCAATGGCCAGCAACCACAGCGCCGGCGCCATTTTGTTGGACAGTGCGCCGATGATGAGAAGCACAATGCGCTCCGGGCGCTCGAAAAAGCCGGCCTTGCACTCCGGGATCAGCGATTCCGCGCGCGCCCGCGCATAACTGACCATCACCGAGCCGGCCATCGCTACGCCCACCAGTACGGCATATCGGAATCGGTTCACGCTCGCATAATAAATCAGCAAGCCGAAATAAAGACCCACATCGGAGTAGCGGTCGATAACGGAATCGAAATAGGCTCCGAATTTCGTCACGCGGCCCTGTGCGCGCGCCACGCGCCCGTCCACCATGTCGAATAGCCCGGCCAGGATCATTACCCCGCCGGCGGCAGGGAAGCGTCCTTTGGCGAACAAATACGCCGCCACGATGTTGATGACCAGCCCGAGGAATGTCAGAAAATTCGGCTCGACACCCGTGGCCGCCAGCCCGTGGACAATCTTGTAGAGCACCCACCGCAAGGCCTCGCCAATTTTCCGTGTCACCATTTGCTTGGATCCCTCGCCCGCGCTCGGGACAAGTGGGCGGGCGCGACTTACTTCGCCATCAACCCGCCGCTATGCTTCTTCGTGGATCGTCCGCAGCCGCACGACTTCGAATTCCTTGCTTCCTGCCGGCGTCTGCACTTTGATTTCGTCGCCTACGCGCCTCCCCAGCAGCGCCTTGCCGATCGGCGATGAGGTCGAAATCAGCCCCTGCGCGGCGTCGGCTTCCTCTGGTGTCACCAGTTTATACTCTACTTCCGCCGATTTTTGCAGGTCGAGAAGGCAAACGCGCGAGCCGTAGCCCGCGCGGTCGGTCGGCAGGTTGTCCAGGTTCAGCATGGACACATCACCAAGCCTTTTTTTGAGCTGTCCCAACCGCGCCGACAAGTAACTCTGTCTCTCCTTGGCGTACTTGTATTCCGCGTTTTCGGAAAGGTCGCCGTGCGCCCGTGCTTTCATCAGTTCCTTGGGCAGCTCGAGGTTCAACTCATGCTCGACGGTCCTCACCTCTTCCTCGAGCTTCTTCCGAATTTTTGCTACCGCATCGCTCATGACCTGCCCTTGCTGCTCGCTGGTGCATGGTGAACTGCATTTGCCCGTGTTCGCCGGGCAACACACTACCTCTCGCGGCGGTTCCTCAAGATTGTGCTTTCGGAATCCCACATTCCGCGGAACGCCTGAATTATAGAGGATTCTTCGCGGAGGGCGCAATGCGCGCGATTCATTAGCAGACGACGCTAGCAGTTCGCACAGAATGTCCGATGAGAATGGCGGAGAGGGGGGGATTCGAACCCCCGGCACCCTTTTTGAGGGTGCAACTGCTTAGCAGGCAGCCCTGTTCGGCCACTCCAGCACCTCTCCGCTGAAAGGACGGTGAGCGCCGGGACTGCCGTTGAAATTATAGCATTACTCAGCGGCGCTCCGGCCGCCGAGAATGGCGGGCACATAGCGCTGCGTCTCCATCGGCAAGAGCCGCAGTTCAGCCAGCCTCCAAAAGTCGCGCGTGCCGCCGCGTTCGACAGCTTTCGATACGCGCCGTTCGCCTGCGTTATACGCAGCCAGGGCCAGCCGCCAATCGCCAAATATTTCATAAAGTTCCCGCAAATAGCGCGCCGCCGCCCGAGTAGAACGCTCGGGATGAATGCGCTCATCCATCAGGCCATCCACGCGCAGCCCGAACCGCTCGGCGGTGGCCGGCATCAATTGCCATGGCCCGCGCGCGCCCTTCGGCGAAAGCGCCAGCGGATCGAACCTGCTCTCCACCTCCGCTACCACCAGCAACTCCAGCGGCACGCCTTCCTCGACAAAAATGCGCGCGGCATCGACGCGCATTTTGAACAGGCGCGCCTGCGCCGCACTCACCCGGGAGAGTGGAACATCAAGGGCTAGGCCGGCGGAGCCAGACGCAAGACCCACCGAAGTAACCTTTTCACTGGACGCGATTGCAGGAAGCGTCGAAGCTTGGGACGCGGGCGCTGTGCGAATCGCGTCCAACTGAGCGTCTGCCGCCCGTGCGAGCCGATAGTTCAATTCAGCGAAGGGGCTCTGCCCGGCGCTCTGTGCCTGCGCGCGCGATGCGAATGTCGCCAGTCCGAACAGCACAAGAATGATGATCCGTGTTCGCATGTTTTTATGGCTCCAATTAGTCCTTGTGCGGCGGCGTGCCCGGCTTGTGCGTGTGCGACTTGGGTGCTGCCGCCTTTCCCTCGCTGCTCTCTCCGCGGTGTAGTTTTTCCAGAAGCAGTCTCTCTTCTGGCGAAAGCGCCGGCAAACGCCGGATATAGCCGACGAGTTCCCAAATCGATTGCGCACTATCTTCTTCGCCCCACGCGGGCATGCCCGTAAAGCGCACGCCGTTGGAAATGATGTAGAACATCTCGCCGTCAGTCAGTTTCTGCGTTTCCAGGTCCCGCATGTCCGGCGCCTTTGGATAGAGGTTTCGTCCAATTGTTGTGTTGCCGCTGCCGTCGAGCGCGTGGCAAGTCGAGCAGTGCGCCACCCAGTGTTCGCGCGCCTCCACCAGACTTTCATCCGTCAGCGGATGCGGGTTTTTCAACTCCTTAGAACCGGCGGGGGTGGCAATTCGTCGCGCGTGACGCGCCAGCGTTTTCTCGTACCAGGCGGGCTCCTCCCGCGCGCTGAAGCCATGCCTCTGGAACCAAATGGCCAGGGCACTGAGCGCCGCTATCACGATAACCAAGACCAAAGCCGTTGCCGTTTTCCACGTCATTCCATTCCCCCTTTACTGTGTTATGGCTGCGCCTCGGCCGCTGCCGCCAGGCGCGCCTCCCGCTTCATCTCAAATTGCTTCCAGATGGCGTAGACCGGCGGGTAGACAATCAACTCCATTACGAACGAGCTGAAGATGCCGCCAATCATCGGCGCGGCGATGCGCTTCATCACGTCTGCTCCGGTTCCAACCGACCACATGATCGGCACCAGCCCGAAAAACATCGTGGCCACAGTCATCACCTTCGGCCGCAGACGTTTCACCGCGCCGTGCACGATGGCTTCGCGCAACTCGTCCCAGTTTCGCAATTTCCCCTTTTGCTTGGCTTCTGCATGGGCGAGGTCGAGGTAGAGCAGCATGAACACGCCGGTTTCCGCGTCTACTCCGAGCAGCGCGATCAATCCCACCCAGACGGCAATACTCATGTTGTAACCGAGCAGGTAGAGCAGCCAGATCGCGCCGATAGCTGAGAACGGCACCGCCAGCACTATGATGAAAGTTTTTGCAAGCGAACGCGTGTTCATGTAAAGCAGCAGAAAAACCAGAAAGAGCGTGATGGGAACCACCAGCAACAGCCGTTCCTTCACGCGCAGCATGTTTTCGTATTGCCCGCTCCATGCCAGCGTGTAACCCGGCGGCATCTTCACTTTTTCCTGCACGATGCGCTTGGCTTCCTCGACGTAGCCGCCAATGTCCCGCCCGGAGACGTCCACGTAGACGTAGCCGCTCAACCGGCCATTCTCGTTGCGGATCATTCCCGGGCCGGTGACCATGCGGATATCCGCAAGCTGAGCGAGCGGGATCTGTGCGCCGTCGCGAGTAGGCACCAGCACGCGCTCGAGCGTACCCACATCGCTGCGGTAGCCCCGCAAGTAGCGCACGTTGACCGGATAGCGCTCGCGTCCCTCGATGGTTGTAGTCACCTGCTCGCCGCCAACAGCTGACGTCAGCACCATCTGCACGTCGTCTACCGTCAGCCCGTAGCGCGCGAGGTCTTCTCGTCGGAGATTGAAATCGAGAAAGTATCCGCCCACGGTGCGCTCGGCGAAAACGCTCGTGGTTCCCGGCACGTTTTTCAGCACGGCCTCAATGTGTTGCCCGATTTCCTCGATCTGCCCCAGGTCCGCGCCGAGCACCTTGATGCCCAGCGGCGTGCGAATGCCCGTGGTCAGCATGTCGATGCGCGCTTTGATGGGCATGGTCCACGCATTCGTCGAGCCGGGAATCTGCATCGCTTCATTCAGCCCGCCTGGGCCGTAGATGAGTTCCTGCGTGCTTTTGTGGTCGGGCCACGCGCGCCGCAGGATTTTCTGCAGCCATTCGGGTGCGCGCTCGGAATACCAGCGCTTCTTTTTCGGCCACTGGTCGTGCGGTTTCAGCACCACGACGGTCTCCATCATCGAAAACGGCGCCGGATCCGTTGCCGTTTCCGCGCGGCCCGCTTTGCCGAACACGCGCTCGACTTCCGGAAACGTCTTCAGGATCTTGTCCTGCACTTGCAGCAACTGCCCCGATTCAGTCACGGAGATGCCGGGCATGGTGATGGGCATGTACAGCAGCGTACCTTCGTCCAGCGGTGGCATGAACTCGCTGCCCAGGCGGAAAAAAACGGGAACCGTCAACGCGAAGGCCAGCACTGCCGCCAGGATTGTCGTCCACCGGTACTCGAGCACAAACTCCACCACCGGGTGGTACAGTTTCATCAGCGGTCTGCTGATTGGGTGGTTCTCCTCGCTGTGAATCTTGCCCACGAGGACGGAGTTCGCCACGCGCGCCATCCATCGCGGGCGGAACTCATAGTTCTTCATGTGCGTGAAAAGCAGCCGCATTGCCGGGTCCAGCGTAATGGCCAGCAACGCGGCAATGATCATGGAAAAATTTTTGGTGTACGCCAGCGGCTTGAACAAACGGCCTTCCTGCGCTTCCAGCGTGAACACCGGCAGAAACGAGACGGCAATTACCAGCAGCGCGAAAAAGCTCGGGCCGCCGACTTCTTTCACCGCGCTGATGACCACGCTCTGGTAGTCGCCAGGCCGCCCTGCGGCTTCCCAGTGCTCCAGCTTTTTGTGCGTTTGCTCCACTACGACGATCGCGGCATCCACCATGGCCCCGATGGCCACTGCTATTCCGCCAAGCGACATGATGTTCGCGTTGATTCCCATCGCCTGCATGGGAATGAACGAAAGCAACACCGCAATCGGAATGGTCGCAATCGGGATCAGTGCGCTCGGGATGTGCCACAAGAAAAGAAAAATCACCACGCAGACAATGGCGATCTCTTCGATCAACGTCCCTTTTAGGTTTTCAATGGAGCGGTCGATCAGTTCCGCGCGGTCATAGGTAGTTACAATCTTCACGCCCGGCGGCAGCGAGGGCTCAACTTCCTTGATTCTTTGGCGTACGCGCTCAATCACCGCTTTTGCGTTTTCGCCGAAGCGCATAATCACCACGCCGCCCACCACTTCGCCCTCGCCGTCTAATTCGGCAATGCCGCGGCGCAAGTCCGGGCCCAGCGTCACCGTGCCCAGATCGCGCAGCAGGATAGGCGTGCCGGTTTCCGGGTTGCTGGCCACCACGGTTTGCTCGACGTCAGTGATCGAGCGAATGTAACCCCGCCCGCGGACCATGTATTCGCGCCCGGTGAATTCAATCAGCCGCCCGCCAACGTCGTTGTTGCTCTTGCGCAGCGCCTCGACGGCCATGTCTGTTGAAATTTGATAGGCAAGCAGACGGTTCGGATCGAGGTTCACCTGGTATTGCCGCACGAACCCGCCCACCGGGGCGACTTCCGCGACGCCTGGGATAGACTGCAACTCGTAACGCAAATTCCAATCCTGATAACTTTTCAGCTCGTCCAGGCTGTGCTTTCCGCTCTTGTCTACCAGTGCGTACTGAAAGACCCAGCCCACGGCGGTGGCATCCTTGGCCAATTCCACGTTTACGCCCTGCGGCAGTCGCGGCAGGATCGAGCTCAAGTACTCGAGCGTGCGCGAGCGCGCCCAATAAATATCGGTACCGTCTTCGAAAACCACGTACACGTAGGAGTAACCGAAATCGGAGAAGCCACGGATGTCCTTCACCCGCGGCAGGCCAAGCAGCGCCGAGACGATCGGGTAAGTCACCTGCGCTTCCATGATGTCCGGGCTGCGGTCCCACCGCGAATAAATAATCACCTGCGTATCGGAGAGGTCCGGGATGGCGTCCAACTTGATGTTCTGCATGGCGTGCCAGCCGAACAGCACGCCCACGAAAACAAACAAAAACACCAAAAACTTGTTATGCGCCGAAAACTCAATGATGCGATCAATCATGGTTTCCTCACGGTCCCTTCGCCAGGCTGCTCAGTTGCCGGAGGGGCGGGGATTTCCTTCATCAATTCAGCAAGACCTAGCACCATGCCGCCGTTCTGCGCCGCAAACGACTCGGCCTCCTCGCGGCGCGCAAAGGCATACACGCTCGGCTCGCAGCGATCGAAAATTCGCGCCTGGGGGTGTTTCGTCTCGTCCAGGTGTACTTCGTGAGACATGCAAAGCACGACGCGGCTGCCCTCAACGTAATAAGCATCTTTCGGCGCCAGCGGCCTCTGGCTGACGTAATCCGTCACTTCGACTAGGCGCACTGGTTTCTTTTCTTGCTCGTCCAGCGTCATGGCGCAGCGCACGCAGCAGACCGCCTCTTGCTTGCCGTCCACTTCAATTACCGCCCGCGATGCCGCATGGATTTCGCGCCGGCACACCTTGCATACCCCGGGCTCTGTCTGCTGCAGCAGCCAGTAACCTCCGGCGGACAAGAGCGCCAGCACGACGATGCTCATTACGGTCTTGGACAGAACGGATTTCGGCATGAACGTTCTCCTCTCGCCTCAGTGCTGGTGCTTTGGCCCGCCGGTGGGACTTTTCAACCGGCTTTCGGAATCAATCAAGAAGTTTCCGGACGTAACAATCGTCTCGCCCGGCTTCAGGCCGGAGAGAACAATCACCTGTTCGCTGCCCGCGGCCGTGCCAGCCCCCTTCGGTAGGCCGGCCATCTTTGGCCCCGTCTTGATGGCCCGCGGCTCAAAGTAGCCGTTACCGCTTGCCACGAACACTATCTGCTCCGTCCCCGAATCGAGCACGGCCTCCTGCGGCACAACGATTTGCGTCCCGTAATCAATGGCCAGCTCCACATCGGCGTACATGTCCGGCTTCAGGTCTTGGTTAGGGTTGGGTAGCTCGATACGCACGCGCACCGTGCGCGTTTTCGGATCCACGCTCGGGTTGATAAAACTCACTTTGCCTGTGTACGTTTTCCCGGGCGTGTAACTCAGGCGCACCTTGGCTTCCTGCCCGACGCGTACGTACGGCACTTCAAATTCGAAAACTTCCGCGAGCATCCAGACGGAAGTCAGATCGGTGATGGTGTAGAGATCCATCTCCGGGCTGACGAATCGCCCGTGGTGATACGCCGCGCGTTCGGTCACCGTGCCGGTTGCCGGCGAATAGATCGTCACCTCACGCTTAGCCTTGCCTTCTTTTTCCAGCGCCGCGACCTCTTCTTCGCTCACGTCCCACAGGCGCAGCCGCTCGCGCGCTGCTTTCACCAGTGACGCCGCGCCACTGGACACTTCGGCGTATGGCGCATCTTTCAACTCCTTCTGCGCGCGCACCGCAATCAGAAATTCCTGTTGAGTGGAAACCAGGTCCGGGCTGTAAATGGTGAACAGCGGATCGCCGGCTTTCACTTCCTTGCCGACGAAGTCCGCGAACACATGCTCGATATAGCCGGAGACTTTCGTGTGGATATGCGCCACGCGCGTCTCGTCAATGCCGATGCGCCCCACCACGCGCAGCATTCGTTCGATCCGCTGCCGCTCCACTTTGCCCATTCGGACGCCGATCAACTGCTGCTTTTCCGCGCTGATCTGCACGCTCCCCGGCGCCATGCTCTTCATGGTCGCATCTTCGTCCGCGTACCTGGGCACCAGATCCATGCCACAATCGGGCGCTGTTCCGGGCTTATCTGCTTTGTAGGCCGGGTGCATGGGGTCGTACCAGTAAAGGATCCTGCGTTTGCCGGGCGCAGGAGGATTTTCCTGCGCGTTTTCCGTCGCCATATTGTGCCCCGCGTGTGGATCTTGCCCGGCTGCGCCTGTTTTCACAGGCGCCGGTTTTGATTCCATCCACGCAGCGAGTGAACTGCGATAAAACCACGCGCCGCTGGCTAGGATCATCAGCAAAACGATCGTGGAGATGATTTTGGCTTTCATGGTCTCCTCGCTTCCGGGACACCGCTGGATGCCCCATCGAGTTCAATTCCGGTCAGTTCCTCAAGACGCGCCAGCGCCTGCTGATAGCGGGCCAGTTCCTCGTAGTAGCTGGTCTCGTAGTCGAGCACGGTGATGAAATTAGTTACCAGGCTCAGAAAATCGAGCGAGCCGACTTGGTAAGCAGTCATGGCAGATTCCAGAGTCAGCGCCGATTGCGGCACGAGCGCCTTCGAATAAAGCGTGAGCAACTCATCTGAAGCTCGCGCTGACAGGTACTGCTCCTTCACCTGAAAGAGCAGCACAGTGCGCACGGCATCGCGCATGTTTCGAGCGCCGGCCTGCGTCTCATTCGCTTCATTCACCGCCGCGTAGCGCCGGCCGTTGTTGAAGATGGGCAAGTTCATCGTGAAGCGCAGGCCGTACATTTCTGGCATGCCCGATGTGCGGTTTTGATAATCCCAGCTGACGCTGAAATCGGGATAAAACTCCTTGCGGGCGAGATCCGCGGCCAACTGGCTCTGCTCGACGAGTTGCTCCTGTCGCAGAATCTCCGGTGAATTCTCCACGCCCTTACTGATCAGTTCTTCGAGCGAGTACGGTAGACCCGCCTTGGCGATCTCCGCGGGCATCGCACCGAGTGGAGCATCGATTGGCCGCACCAACAGGCTGGCAATCTGCGCCTCCAGCGTGCGGCGGCGCTGCTCGAGCAGCGTCTGCCGCTGGCGGATACGCGTTACTTCCACCTGCGCGCGCAGCACGTCCTGTTGCAGCCCCTTGCCGAGCTTGTAGCGCTCTTCGGCGATGCGCGCGAGCTTTTCCAATAGCTCTTTATTTCTTCCAGTGATGTCGATCGCCTTGCCGACTCCCCAGAGCTCGTAGTACGTAACTTTTACTTCCGCGCGGACACGTCGCCGCGCCGCTTCCACATTGGGCATTTCGGCATCGGCCTCTTTGGCGGCGATTCTCCCCCGCAGATCGCGCTTGCCTGGATAAGGGAGCTCCTGCATCACCCCGAACGTCCGGTAACTCGAGGGGTCGTCTTTCTGTGTTTTGAACGGCGCAAGGCTGCCCATATATCCGGCGGAAAGCTGCGGGTCGGGCAGCGCTCGCGCTTGCACGACGCGGGCGCGCTTCGCAGCCACCATGCGCGCGGCGGCCTGAATGGACGGATGATTTCGCTCCGCCTCGGCCACCAGATCGGCCAGCTTCACCGGCTCCGGGCTGGCGGCTGGTAATTCCTGCGTGCGGACCATTCCGGCAGCGCATAGGATCAATGCACAACTCACAACAAATCTGCTTCGAACTCTCATTGGAAATTCCTCGCTCCCCTTGCAGGGGACCATTCTAGAATTGAAAACAGCGTTGGTCGGCGTCCGGACAAATCTAGGACGCGTGAGCGAAAACTTCAGGAGTGGCTTAAATCAGAAACGTGCAGAGGAGGGGCTGTCGATCTGGGGGAGAAGTGAACTGCTCGAGTTCAGTCTGGGAGATCGTCCGATCAAGTACCTCGCCAGGGATCGCCAGCGGCCCGTTTTCCAGTGACACAGAAACCGGGGCGACATTGACTTTCCCAATCCCGGCGCTCTGGTCCGGCACCGGAGCCGCTTTCAATTCGCAGCAGGGAAGCTCCGAGGCGCCAGCCTGAAGCGTGTTCTGATTCGTTCCCTCTGGGGACACCGCTTGTTCGCAATGGGAAGCGGATGTCGCAGGAGGAGCCGGGGCCGGAGCGCATTCCACCGGATCGGCCATCAGCATTGTGCACGCAGAAATCGGCGCTGGAGCCATACTTGCCAGGCTCAAGCACAACATCGAAATGAGCAGACGCCGCTGCATAAACACTAATTCTAGCAAACTGAGGGCCAGAACGCTATATTCCCAAGTGCCCTACTGATAATCACTTGTCTTCGTCCAGGTTTATTCACTTCCATTAGATGCGCTTTTTCGCCCACGCGGCCGAGCCAATTGACAGCAGGAAAGGCAGTCGTGAATATTGGCACTCAATAGTTTAAGCCATCGTGCTTCTGATCCACCTCTCAGGTTTATCTGCTTCCAAGGTTCCTCTTGCTAGTCAGGCATCTTCATATGTCCCACCATGCCCAGGGGTTCTCCCTGGCTCACCGGTGGCGTAGCCACCACGTACAGAATCACCCCGGAAAATGGCGCGCGAACCTCTTGAATTGTTTTTCCAAAAAAGTCCGTCAGCACGCCAAGCACGGCTCCCGTAGCTACAGTGTTCCCGGGCTTCACTCGCGCATGAAAAGTCCCAGTCTCCGATGCGCGCAAGACCTCGCTGCGGTCGATCCAAATCGGATGCTCAGCGCGCTTCGGCTCGCCGGGAAGCATCTTGAAATGGCGCAGCAGGTTGAAGACGCCGGCTTCGGCCAGGTCCACTTCCTCTGCGTCGACTTGTCCCATTCCTCCGGTCTCCGTAGTAATCGCAGGTTTGCCCCGCGTGATGGCCGTGTTGGCTGTGTACACGGACTTGGTTGGGTCGCTGCTCCGTTCATTGTCGATTACGATGTGGTCCAGCCCGAACGCGAGATTCATCTCTTTTGACTTGGCATTTACTTCCGGTGTCCCGCTCGTCATCCAGTAGGAGTATGGCCGCAAAGCCTCGTTGCCGTCCCCACAATGCAAGTCCACCACGTAGTCCGACTTGTCGATCACCTCGCGCGTGATGATCTCCGCGATTCGCTCGGAAATCGTGCCGTCGGCCTTGCCGGGATAGACGCGGTTCAAGTTCTTGTTGTCCACCGGACTGTAGTAAATCGTGCGACCGAGAAACGACGGCATGTTCGCCACATGGACGATAATAATGGTCCCCGCAAGTTCCTTCGGGTCCACTTTGCCGGGAAAACGCTGCATGGCCACAATGGGTGCGTACTCGTAGCCGTGTGTTCCCGCTACTAAACCGAGCACCGGCCCCGCTTTTGCACCCCGGATAACCGTCACCGGAATTCGCGTGCCCGGCTCCGCACCCCGTGCCTTTACCTCCAGGAATCCCGACGCGCGCTCCCCTGGCGTCGCCGTCACCGGCCCCACGGCGAAGCCTGGTTGTTGCGCCTGCACTGCGAGTGGAAAACACATGCTGGCTAGCACGAAATACCGCAAGTACTGTCTCATCCGCGAACTCATGACTCGCCTCCGTTCTTCTCCGTTGGCAATCAGATCGGTGGATCCTGTACGGTTGCTGCGCGGTTTTCGCGCGTCGCCCGCAAGATGCCCGACTCATCCATGTAAAAATTCCGGTAACCCCAGTTGCGTGGCCGTGCGAGCAATGTGAACTGACGGGGCATGCCGCTCGCGTCCGCCGGTCGCAAAGAGTACTCAAGCTGGTAGCCTTCGCCCAGCGCTATCTGTGCCGCACGCTTCATTCGCTCGCCGGACTCACCGGCCAACGCCTCCAGGGATGGCGGAAAGCTTCCGCCCTGCGCGTCCGCATAGGCGGCGAGCGAAGCGCCTGCATCGCGCATCGCTCGAATAGCACGCTCCTCCGCCTGCGCTGCGGCTTCGCCTCCCCGCCGTTCGGGCAGCACATACCACATAAATCCCCAGATGGCGCCGAGCAAAATCGCATAGCGAACAATCACGGAAATCCATTTTGTTTTTTTCGGGGGACCAACTTCCGGTTGCGCGTCGCTGCTCAAATCAGTCCCGCAGTACGGGCACACTTCCGTCGCCTGGTTCAGCTCGCGCTCGCATTCGCGGCACGTGTACATGTTTCACGCATTCTACTGCCTTCTGGTAGTTGCAGCCAGCCACAGGCAATGGCTCATCGAAATGAAAAAGCCAGGCTGCTTGCTCTCGCCGATGCACTTAGAGCCTAGGAAGACGGCCAAGGGAAAATAAAGCGGACTATTTTCTAATTTCTATTTTCTGTTTTCGTTCCAGTTAGGCTTCGGGCGCGTGGCCCACAACGATGAGCCCCAGGGTCAGCGGCGCCGCCGCACCACCAACGGGCTGAACCTGAACGCGGAAGTAGAACACCCACGCGTCCTCGTCTTCCAGGCGGACCATGTCGGGCAATTTGGAGTGCTCGCCTTCGCCGCTGGTGACGCTCCACACGGACGGATGATTCAGTCCGATGGACTTCTTGCTCAGCTTGAGCGCATCGTCTCTAGTGAGGTTGGCCGGGCTCACATCTTCGACAGCGGGCAGCAAGAGCAGGAAATCGCGGATGGGCGAGACGCCCATGTGGTTTCCGTCCACCGGGTTCAATGCGTAGCGCAGCGTAAAGACGCCTGGTTTCACAAGCTGTTTCCGAAAATCTCGGTTCTCCCGAAGGAACCGGACCGCACCGAAGAGAGTTCCTTCCTCGAATTCTCCGTACGCGACTCCGAGCTGCTGCTGCGCAGAAGCGCGCGCCGGCACGGCTGCGCGAAACCAAATCTCGCACAGCGGCCCCTGCGGGCCGATGACGCGCACCGCCGCACTGCCGAGCGTTTCGCGGATTGCCGGCGCTAGCTCCGACGGCGCTGCGGAATCAAAACTCTCCACCTTGTAGTCCTGCGCATACACGCTCGGCGCAAGCACAAGTCCTGCGAGCAGTGCCAACAAAAAACGACAGAGTTTTGAAGATGCAGTTTGCATGATTGCACTCACTCGAAAAAAAGGCCCGTCCTGCTCTGCGCGACGGGCCTTTTCATTCTCTCGCTTTGCTTCCGCGAAATCTACCGCGAAAACATACCCACAAAGGCGCCGCGCCGCTCGGCTTCTTTCCATGTGCCGCCCAGGTGATTTCCCTGGTAGCTCGCCTTCACGGCCACGGCCGGCATGGCGTGCATCAAACCGGCTGCCAGTGGCTCGTAAAACACTTCTTCGTTGTGGCAGATGGCGTCATTTATCGTGATGGTGCGCGTGGTTATTCTCGCCAGGTTGCCCGCTTCGAGCGTAGCGAAGCCGTGCTGTCCGCCTTCGTCCACGGCAAATCGGATGGGCGAGACTTCGACGGCAACGATGTCCTGCAGCAGTCCCGCGGTCTGTGCCTGCGCAAATTGAATTAACGCTGCGCGCTGCGCTCGGCTGGCCTGCGTATCGACGATCATCACCGCTTTCGCCGGCAACGGGTTGGAGTAAGGATCGCCCAATGTTGCACTGGCTCGTACCACTGCCACCACGCTCATCCCGTCCAGCGCGACTCCGTTCCACTCACCTTTCTCGATGCGCCACGCCAGCACCGCGTCGTGCCCCGTCAGTCCGACTTCGCCGTTTGCGAAGCACGGCCCTGTGTAGATGTCCGCCGTGCGCACCTCAATGTAATCCCCGCGAATTTGCGCCATCGCCGGCGCGGCCAGCGACAACATGGCCACTGCCAAAGCAAATAGAATTCTCTTCGCATTCATGGTGGTTGCTCCTGCTTGTGGTTCGATTGCACTATGCCCGAGCGCAGAAATATTCTCTCACGCCCGTTCGTGGGATTCAATCAGGAGTTTGGAATCGTTCTAAGCCGTCTCGCAGCAGTCCCGGCCCGGCCGGCATTGCTCCACGTCCACAGCCTGGCCGTCCGGTCCCAGCACGGACTGTGTTTGCGAGCACCACAGGTTGCCATACGTGCGCGACTCGGCCACGGAGGGATCACCCGCCTGCTCCATGCCCTCCACCTGGTAGAACATGGTCTTCGCACGCACGCAGCTGCAGATCTGGCCGGTGGAAATCATTTCGTTCAGGCTAGCCATGACTCATTCCCTCCTTGCCCTGCGCCGCAGTCTCGAGCAGCGCCCGCTTTACGGCCACGCGCGCGAGCTGCACCTTGTATTTATTTCCGCTCAGAGGTTTCGCGCCTCGCACCGCGGCCTCACCGGCCTTCGCTGCTGTTTCTTCCGTGATCGCCTGGCCCACGAGCCACTTGCTGGCTTCCGTTGCCGGCCACGGCACGGGGGCCACGTGTCCCAGCACGATTTCCGCGTTCTTCACTTTGCCGCTCGCCATGCGCAGCGCGATGGATGCCGTCGCCAATGGCCAGTCCAGCGCCTCTTTTTGGCGCACTTCGTAGGTCGCCGTCCGCATCCCTTTCGACGCTGCTGGAATGAAGATCTCCGTGACGATTTCATTCGGCAGCAGAACGTTTTCGCGCTCGCCGTCTTTCTTCGGTGTTGCGAAGAAGCTGGCCAGCGCCACTTCCCGCTGCCCCTTCGGCCCTGTGATTTTCACCGTGGTGCCGAATGTAATCAACGCCGGCGCCAGGCTCGACGCATGCACGTAGTACGCTCCGATTGCGCCGCCAGCGTGCCCAAAGATGGCGTGGTAGCGATTATCCCCACCCGGCACAAGCGGTTGGCCCTTTGCGTCATTCCCCAGCAACCCAAAGCCGTTGCGGAAATACCAGCACCGCGGCCGCTGGCACAGGTCGCCGCCCACCGTACCCATGTTGCGGATCTGCATGCTGGGTACGCTGCCCGCCGCATGCGCCAGCGAGTGATAGTCGTCGTGGACCGCTTTGTGGTCGTGCAATTCCTGCAGTGTGACCATCGCGCCGATGCGCAGCCCGGCGGCACTGGCCGATATTCCGGCCAGCTCCTTGATCCCCTTCAGGCTCACCAGTCGCTTCGGCGTCGCCACATAGTTTTTCATCAAGCTCAGCAGGTCCGTGCCTCCGGCCAGAATCTCTGCTTCGCCGCTTTGCGCGGCCAGCAGCCCGATTGCCTCTTTGACTGTCGTTGGGTTTGCGTATTCAAAGGAGTTCATTTAGGCAGCGCCTCCTTTCATTTCCAGCGCGGCCAGAACTTTGTCCGGCGTGATGGGGATCGTTGGAACGCGCACGCCGATGGCGTTGGCCACGGCGTTGGATATCGCCGCGCCCGGCGAGATCACCGGCGGCTCACCCAGGCCGATCACGCCGCGTTCGTCGTAGCCCGTCCCCGTCATGAAGTGCACGGCGAAATTCCCCACGTCGCCGATTCCCGCCAGCTTGTAGAACTCCATGTCCGGGTTCAGGCACTGCCCGGAGGCTCCGTCCATCACTTTCTCTTCGAAGAGCGCATAGGTCACTCCCATGATCAGCGCTCCATTCACCTGGCTTTCCGCCGTCTTCACGTTGATGATCAGGCCGCAATCTTGCACCGCGACCATCTTTTCGATTTTCACGATGCCCGTCTCGATGTCCACACTCACTTCCGCCATCTGGATTCCACCCACGCCCGAAGAAATTAACTCGTCCGGCCCGCGCGGTACGCGTTGTCCTGTAGCCGTGATCGGCGTTGCACCCAGCTTGGCACAAGCTTGCTTCCACGTCAGACTCTTACTTGCGTCGTCGATGACGCGAATGGTGCCGCCTTTGGCTTCGAGCTTGTCGGGCTCGACGCCTAGCGACGGGGCCACTTTAGCTAGCAGTTCGTTGAGCGCATTGTTTGTGGCGCGCCGTGTGGACGCGCTCACTCCGCCCACCGTCGTGGAGCCACCTGACGCTCCGGATGGCGGGTACTTGCTGTCCCCGATGTTGACTTTCACTCCAGTGACCGGCAGCCCCAGCGTTTCCCCTGCGACCATCGCGATCACCGTGCGCGTTCCCGTTCCCAGGTCCTGGCTGCCCAGGAATACTTCCACCGAACCGTCCGGGCGAATCGTGCAGTTGCAGTTGCTCGGATGTCCGCCTCCACCCCACGTGTGAATGGAAAGCCCCAGGCCCCTCTTGATTGGCCCGGGCGTCTTATCCCCGCGCGGGTGCCACTTCTTCTTCCACTCCATCATTTCCGCGCCCTTCAAAAGCTCCTGTCGGTAGGCTTCCGCGCGCTCCGCTATGACGAAGGGCAGATTCTTGAGGAAAAAGTCCAACGGATCCATTTGGAGTTGTGCCGCCAGGTCTTCCAGCGCCGACATCGTAATCACGCACATTTGCGGATGGTTGGGCGCGCGCCAGGCGCGGGCCGGGCCCGTGTTGGTAACCACGCGCGTGTGGCGCGAGCGCCGGTTGGGTATGCGCGTGAACACGTACGGTAGGATTGGATTGCCGCCACCGGCAGCGTAGCCCCCCGTGCCCCACGATTCTGAAGACCACGCCGTCAATGTCCCGTCTTTCTTGGCTCCCACCCGGACCTTTGCGTAAATGGAAGGACGCGCGCCCGCGGCCATTATTTCTTGGTCGCGTTCGAGCATCATTTTCACCGGGCGGCCGGCTTTTTTCGCCAGTTGCGCGCAAGCCACGCCCCACGTATCCGCGTTGAACTTCGATCCAAATCCGCCACCCATCACCGGTGTCAGGATTTGCACGTTGCTGGCCGGCACGGTTACGCCGCCGGCCTTCAGGCCGTCGGATATTTCACCGCTGATGCCACTCACATTCTGCGTGGATGCCCACACGCGCAGGTTGTCGCCTTCCCACTCCGCAACCTGTCCATGCGATTCCAGGCAGCAATGGGTAATCACCGGAGCGCCGTAGATCCCCTCGGATATAACCTCGGCCTCTTTGAATCCGCCATCGGGATTGCCCGTCGTCTGCTCGGCCAGCGGCGTGGCATACCCTGCGGCTTTTTCCGGCGGAGCGTCGTCGACAAAGTGGGCTAGCTTCTCAAACTGAATTTGCACTGCCCGCGCCGCATCGCGCGCCTGCTCTTCCGTCTCCGCCGCGATGGCTAGAATTTCATGGCCTTGGCATTTCACTTCTTTACCTAGCCCGGTCATGATGTGCACGGCCCTCACGCCCGGCATTTTTTCCGCGGCGCTGGTATCGATGCTCACCACCTTGGCATGCGCATGCGGAGAAAAGACCATCTTGCCATGCAGCATGCCCTTAAGGTTGACGTCATAGGTGTACTTCGCCCGCCCGGAGGCCTTCACCGCGCCGTCCAGCCGCGTGACGCGCTTGCCAATCAGACTGCGCTTGCCCGCTTCCGGCCATTTTTCGGAGGCCATGGCTTAACGCCCTCCCTTCATGCGTGCCGCGGCGTCCAGCACGGCCGCGCGCACGCCGATGTACGTGCCGCACCGGCACAGGTTTCCGCCCAGCGCCTTTTGCGCCTGCGCTTCCGTCGGATTTGGAGTCTTGTCGAGAAACGCCTTACATGCCATCACGAAGCCCGGCGTGCAGAATCCGCACTGCTGTGCATCGTGCTCCACGAACGCCGCCGAGATGGGGTGCAGCTCGCCTTCCCGCGCAATGCCCTCGATGGTGAGGATCTCCCGCCCCTGCGCTTCAATCGCCAGGATCGAGCAGGCATACACGGCCTTGCCGTCCACCAGCACCGTGCAGGCACCGCACGTGCTGCGGTCGCACACCTTTTTTGCGCCGGTCAGGTCCAGCCGGTCGCGCAACGCGTCCAGCAGCGTCACGCGCGGCTCCACGCTCAGGTTGCGCGAGGTGCCGTTTATGCGCAGCGTGATCGCCACTTCGCCCGGCCCAACAATTTTCTTCGGCGGTGCTTGTGCGCTCAGCATCTCCGCCGCCGCGCCGCCTACCACTCCCGCGGAAACGGCCGCGCCGGTCGTCTTCAAAAAGCTGCGGCGTGAGAGTCCCTTCTGCTCATCCGGTTTTCGTTTGGACATCGGTTCCTCCGGTTTATCCCGCGGTGCGAGAAGCCCCGTTTGCACTATTTGGTCGGGCAAATCTTACTCCGACCGGACGCCTCCGGTACACAGAATTTCGAAGCCTGCGGCCGAGGGCTGTGGAAGATTTCCCAACCATCAGACGGTTCAGCCGTCCGTTTTGTTACGGGAGTTCCTCAGACGCGGCATGTCGAGGTGCGACACAGCTTCAGCGCCTCCCTGCGTCGCGGGCCGCGGACTGCGGTATGATTCCCTGAAAGCATCTAACGAATGAACATGCCCGGCGGCGAAAAACTTCTCGAGGCCCATGCGTCCCGTGTTGACAAGCTCCTTCAGAGAGCGCAGGACTCTGCGTCTGCTTTTGGCGGTGTATCCCGCGCCCCATTCATAGACGCGCTCCAGCGCAGTATCACCAGCCGCTTTCGAGACTCTTCTCCGGCGCGTGCGGACGTCGAAACGTATCTCGATTCGCTGAATATCGAGGATTTGGCCCTGGCAGTGGCCTGTCTCGAGGCTTCCGAGCCCGCTTGGGAATATTTCATCTCCCGCTTCCGCCCGGACCTCTACTCAGCTGCGCGGGCCATTTGCCGCCATGATGAAGCCGCCGCTCGCGAGCTCGCAGACTCTCTCTACGGTGAGCTTTTCGGCGCAGGTCGAAGTGGCCAACAGGGAAGTGGCGAACGCAAATCTCTGTTCGACTACTTCCACGGCCGCAGCAAGCTTTCCACATGGCTTCGCGCCATTCTTTCTCAGCGGCATGTGGATTCCGTCCGTGCTTCCCGGCGCTCGGAATCGCTCGACGATGAACAGACAGAGCAAGAAGTCTCGGCCGTTCGTGCGTCTTCCGTTGGAGGACCCGAAATTGACCCCGATCGTGCTCGCTACTTGAGCCTGCTGCAGGTCGCGTTGACGGCAGCGCTGGCTGCGCTTGCCCCTCGTGATCGCCTGCGTCTGGCCTACTATTATGTTCAAGATCTTACGCTCGCGCAGATTGGGCGCCTGCTCAGCGAGCACGAGGCAACGACCTCGCGCCATCTCGATCGCACCCGGCGCGAATTGCGCAAACAGGTGGATGCCGCGCTGCGCCACGAAAAGCGCCTTAGCGAGGCGCAGATTCGACTGTGCTACGAATACGCAATGGAAGAGTGGCCTTTCGATTTGACTCGCGCACTTTCGGAGCGAGAGTGAGTGCTGCGGAAAATGTACCCTTGCAAGAAATCGCGTGCCGTGCGTTCTAAGTAAGGAGAACTGAAGTGGCGGACGAACAAAAACCCGATAAGGCGATGGCGGGAATGCTGAAGCGCAAAAGTGTGTGGCCCCATGCTTCAACCCGAGAAGCGTGTCCGGATGCGGCTATCCTCGCGGCTTATTTCGATCACTCGCTCTCCGCCTCCGAGATTTCCCAATGCGAACTGCACTTTTCGGCTTGCTTGCGCTGCCAGGAACAACTCGCTGCGCTGGTGCGTTCCGAGCCCACGTCAGTGGCAACGCCGGCTGTGGGAAAAAAGCCGGCGATAGCCTGGCTCTGGGATTGGCGCTGGATGGCTCCGGTCGGTGCGGCCGTTGTCGCGCTCGTGTTCTTTGTTTCCTACAAAACAATGTACGCTCCCGCCGGACCGCTACAGGGCGGCGAATTGATGGCCAAGCGGGAAGCGCCGACCCCGCCCGCCGCCGATGAGCCGCAGAAACCGGCTGAGCCCGCGGCGGGCAAGACACAAGCCGCAGCAGATGCAATTTCGCCGGCAAAATCGCCTTCCGCACCGCAGCGAGTAACAGGCCGCAGCGATTTGGACAAGCTCCAGCGCGCCAATGAAGCCGCAGCCTTGCAAGCAGCGCGAGCCGTTCAAGCTGAAAAGGACAAGGGCGCGCGTTTGGCGGAGGCTGCTTCCGGCGTCGTTGCCGGCCGCCTGATGCCGAAACCTGCGGATGAAGAAAAACAGATTGCCACAGCAGAGAGTCGACTCACGGTAGCGCAACCGCAAGCTCCCGGAGTGTCCGCTTCAATTCAGGCGGAAACGGCCAAGACGCAAGATCGCGTGGCCGAAGCAAATCGCGCGCAAGCCGCGCCTGTGCAGGGTGCCGAAGCGGGCATTCTGGGTGCTCAGAAACAGGATCGTGCCATCCCCATCGCCGACGCAAAGGAGCCTGTGGCGCATGCGCCAGCAGGGGTCAAGGCCAAAGAACAAGGCGCCCTCAAGAAGGAAAGCGCGGTCGGCCGGCAGGAGGCTGCAACTGGTAGTTACGCACTGCAATCCGCGCCAAGACTTCGCGCCGCGCAAGGCGAGCTCATCGTCGCCGCGCCAAACTCCAAAGTGCTCTGGCGCTTCGGTTCCGCCGGACAGATTGAACGCTCCCGCGATGCCGGCAAGACTTGGGAAACACAGAAAAGCCCCGCACAGGAATCTTTCCTTTCCGGCTCAGCGTCTTCCGAGACCATTTGTTGGGTTGGCGGCAGTAACGGCGTGCTGCTCCGCACGACCGATGGTGGCGAAAACTGGGAACGCATTCCTTCGCCGACCAACGGCGGCATCATCAGTATAAAAGCGACCGACCAACTGACCGCCACACTCATCACTGCCGACGGCCGCACCTTCGAGACTCGCGACGCCGGTGCGCACTGGCGCGCCCGCTGATTCTTCCCAACTACTGCTCCAAGTAGCGCGGGGTTTACCCCGCGCGCCTTCTGCTTGCTGCCCCGGGGTTTACGCCCACCCTTCCCTGCCTGCAAGAAATTCCCCCTCCCTCGTTCTAAGCGTGGAAGGCAGAAATTCAGGGAGGAATAAAATGCGTTTTGAATTGACAAAACAATTGGCTTGGATGGCCTTGCTGATGACGGCGCTTGCGGTCTCGCCATTTCTGGTAAACCGGCTTGCAGTGACGCCGGTGGTCGCGGCTCCGCCCGCAAAAGATGACCAGCACCCCGGCAGCACGCTCGACGATCAAGTGGATCTTGCCGTCACCGTTTACAACTCCAATATCGCGCTGGTGCGCGATGTCCGCCAGGTCGCGCTGCCCGGCGGAGTTTTCGATTTGCGCTTCATGGATATCGCCGCGAGCGTGAATCCGGCCACCGTGCATTTTCGCTCGCTCACCGAGCCCGCACGGCTCGGCGTGCTCGAGCAGAATTACGAGTATGACTTGCTCGACCCGCAGCGCCTGCTCCAGAAGTACGTCGGACGCGAGCTCACTCTCGTGCGCCTGCGTCAGCAGGACGGCACCACCAAAGCCGAAGAAGTGAAAGCCCTGCTGCTGGCCTACAACAATGGGCCGGTCTGGAAAATTGGCAATGAGATCATCACCGGCATGAATGCCGACCACATTCGTTTTCCCGAATTGCCCGACAATCTGTACAGCCGCCCCACGCTCGTGTGGATGCTGGAGAACACCGGCGCGCGCCGCCACCGCATCGAAGCTTCCTATCTCGCCGGCAACATGGCGTGGAATTCCGATTACGTACTCACTGTCGGCCGCGACAACGCTGCCGCCGACCTCGACGGATGGGTCACGCTGACGAACAACAGCGGCACGTCCTATCGCAATGCAAAACTCCAGCTCGTCGCGGGCGATCTGCACCGCATCATGAACCAGTACAACGTGGGCGCAATGAAGGCCGCGGAGATGGCGCGGGATGCCGCTTCCGCGCCACAGTTTGCTCGCGAAGCTTTCTCCGAGTATCACCTCTACTCGTTGGGCCGCCGCACCTCCATCGCCGAAAAAGAAACCAAGCAAATCAATTTGCTGACCGGCACGGGCGTGCCCGTTGAAAAACTCTTTGTGGTCGAAGGCCAGCAGTTTTACTACCACAACTATCAGCATCCCGGGTCGCCACTGAAAGACGTTGTGCAGGTGTACTACAAATTCAAGAACGACGAAAAATCCGGACTGGGCATGCCCATGCCCGCCGGCGTCGTGCGCGTCTACCAGGCGGATTCCAAGGGCGGGGTTCAATTCGTCGGCGAGGACCGCATCAACCACACGCCGAAGGATGAAATGCTCAGCCTGCACATCGGCAATGCCTTCGAAGTGGTCTGCGAACGCAAGCAAACCGACTGGAAAAAGCTGAGCGATCGCCTGTACGAAATGGAGTTTGAAATTACCCTGCGCAACCACAAGGAATCGCCCATTACCGTGGAAGTGAATGAGCCCATCGGCGGAGACTGGCAGATGCTCGAATCCACCTACAAGTGGACGAAGACATCCGCCTGGGCCGCGAAGTTCCATGTGCCCGTCGCCAAGGACGGCACTTCAGTTCTGACCTATCGCGTCCGCGTCCGCTGGTAAGAAAGTTGCAGATCACGTCCCGTCCGTCCCGGCTTGCCGGGACGGACTGACGTGAGGAACTATCGGGGCACACCCAATCATTTGTCATTCTGAGCGAAGCGAAGAATCCCATTCTTTGGCAGGAAAAGTTCCGTTCCTACAAGTTATCCAGAAAGAACTGCGTGACCTTGCGGAACAGATGCAGCCGCGCCGTCGGGTCGCTGATGCCATGGCCGCGCCCGGGGTAAAAAAAGATTTCCGGATACTTCCCGGCCTTGATGAACTCCTCCATCAACTGCACCGTGTTTCCGAAGTGCACGTTGTCGTCGCCGGTGCCGTGCGCGATCAGCAGCTTGCCTTTCAGCTTGGCTGCGTTTGTCACGGGCGACGATTGTTTGTAGCCTTCCGCATTTTCTTTCGGCAGGCCCATGTAGCGCTCGGTGTAGATGGTGTCGTACTGCCGCCAGTCGGTCACCGGCGCGCCCGCGAATCCCGCCTTGTACGTATCCGGCGCATTGGTCATCGCGTAACACGTCATGTAGCCGCCGTAGCTCCAGCCCCAGATGCCGATGCGCGCGCCGTCCACGAACGGCAGAGATTTCAAGTACGCCACTCCTGCAAGCTGGTCCGCCAATTCGGTTTCGCCGAATTTGCGATGGATGATCACTTCCGAGCCGTGGCCCCGTCCGCTGGCGCTTTTGTTATCCACGGTAAAGATGATGTAGCTCTTCTGCGCCATTAGTTGGTGCCACAGGAAATTGCTCCCGCTCCAGGAGTTGCGTACGCTCTGCGCATGCGGCCCGGCATAGAGATACACCAGCACCGGGTATTTCTTGGAAGAATCGAAATCCGGCGGCTTGATCATCGATGCGTTCAGCTCCGTTCCGTCGGCGCCGCGCACCTTCAAGAATTCCATCGGTGAAAGCCCGTACTCTGCAAGCTCGGCCACTCTGTTTTCGTTGATTACATGCCAGCGTCCCGCCCCTGCGGTATCGGCGCGATACAGGTCCTGCCGCGGCGGCGTCATCGCCGTGGACCAGGTGTCCACGTAGTGGGCCGCGTCGGGAGACATGTTGATACCATGCGAGCCATTTTCCTTCGTCAGCCGCAGGGGCGCGCCTCCCTCGAGCGCGACGCGGTACAGGTGGCTTTCGAGCAACGTCTTTTCTGCTCCGTTGAAATACACAGCGCCATTCTTCTCGTCCACACGGAGCAGTGACGTCACTTCCCACTCGCCGCTTGTCAACCGCTTCAGCAACTTTCCGCTCAAGTCGTAAAGATAAAAGTGATTCCACCCGTCGCGTTCGCTCGCCCACAACAATCGCTTTCCATCCGCAAAGAGATGATAGTCGTCCGTGACATTGACCCAATGTTTGTCCTCTTCCGTCAGAATCGCCTGTCCTTTTCCGCTGGCAACGTTTGTGAGCAGCAATTCCAATTTATTTTGCGCGCGGTTCAGACGTTGAATCAGCAGCCGCTTCCCATCCGGCACCCAATTTACGCGCGGCAGGTAGATATCTTTTTCCGCGCCGGTATCCATCCAGCGCAGTGCGCCGCCTTTCGCGGAAATCACGCCCACCCGCACTACGGGGTTGGCATCTCCCGCTTTTGGATACCGCTCCAATTCCGATTCGCCGGTGTAGGTCAGCAAATTCACAATCGGATACTGCGTCACGTTTTTCTCGTCCATTTGCAGAAAGGCGATCTGCGTCGAATCCGGCGACCACCAGTAGCCGGTGCGGATACCCAATTCCTCCGGATAGACCCAGTCCAGTTTTCCGTTTAGCAACTCCTCTTTCCCATCGCTCGTCAATTGGGCTTCTTTGCCAGTCGCGATGTCCACCGCCCACAAGTTGAAGCTGCGCACAAAGCTCACCGTTTTTCCATTCGGAGAAAACTTAGGATCCTCCGCTGCTTCTTTGCTGCTCGTCAGTCGCTTGCCTGCCTGCGTCTTCAGGTCGAACCAGAAGAGGTTTCCCTGCGAAACAAACAGCAGCGCATCACCCTTCGGTGACCATTGATAGCGTTGCGGAGTGACTCGTCCTAGACCCGTTGCTTGGCTGGCAGTTCCCGCCGGCTCAGCGGACGGCGGCGCGAGTGCCTGAATCTTGGCGGAATCGAGCAGCATGCGCTGCTCGCCGCTCGCCGCATCCATCACCCAGATGTCTGTCTTGGCCTCGCGTCCTTGTCCGCTGCGCTGAAGGTAGCTCAACACTTTCCCATCCGGGCTCCATTGCAGTCCTTGCGTCAACGACCCACTCAAGCTCGGCCCCGGCCCGTAAATGCGTTCCACGGTCAGCGCCTTGCGCTGCGCCAACGCAGGCGCAGCCATCGCCGCCAAAAGTGTGACCAGCAAAGCAAGCACTGCCGCTCGCTTGCAGTTTTGAAAGTTCATCATCCCCTCCGAATGAGTGCGCATCATTCCTAGCCTGTGCAATTCATGCCCGGATCATCGTCAGCACCATTTTGAACCGGCTGACCGCTCTTAACGCATGCGGCTGGTTCGCGGGCATCACCACCATTTCGCCCGCCTTTGTGCGAATCGGCTTTCCCGCAATCGTAATCTCCGCTTCGCCGTCAATCACCTGCACTAGCGCGTCGAACGGCGCCGTATGCTCGCTCAGTCCCTGCCCCTCGTCAAAGGCAAAAAGCGTGACGTTTCCTTTCTCCTGCTTCATGATTTGCCGGCTCACCACCGACCCTGCCTGATAGCTCACCAATTCGCCCAGGAGAAATGCCTCAGCCACCGGCACGCCGCTCGTCGCTTTGTCCTTGCCTGCTTCCATATTTCCATCTCCGATCAGCGCCGATTTCAAAAGTATAATCTTCGGTGGCGCGAACCGCTAGAAGCTTGGCGCACCACTTGATGCGGCGCGCGGCGTGAGTTCTTCCGGCGGTTCCACCTTGAACCGCATCCGCTCGAAGTAGCCTTGCCCAATCGACATCAATCCCGTGTACAGATAACCCCACACAAACAGCAGCAGGAATGGCACCGTGGCATAATTTTCGTTCTGGATGGCGTACAGCACGGTCACCGCAAAATACAGTCCGAGCAAAATCTCCACGTAGGGAAGCAGCCCAGAAGGCTTGCGGTACGCCTTCTTCGCCCAGTTGTCTTTCTGTCCTTCGATGCGGTATTTCGGCGTTCGCACGAATTCAGATTCCTTGCCAAACAGTGCTTCCATCACCGCCAACGCATTGCGCACGGCGATGCCGATTCCCAGCGCCATCACAAACGGCAAATAGAAAAATGTCCGCTTCCACGTTTTCGGATGCAGCGTCCGTTGCGCCACCAGGTAAAAGCTGGAAATCGAGCACGTCGAAGCCAAAAACAACGGCAGGTCGATCACCAGCATTTGGAACCAGCCCTGGTAAAACCGCACAATCATCGCCGGGAGAAGCATCGTCGAAAGCAAAATCATCAGCGGGTAGCTGATATTTGCGGTCAAATGGAAAAATGCTTCGGCCTTGACCTTCCACGGCTGGTCCGAACGGAACACGCGCGGCAAAATCTTCTTCGCCACCTGGATCAGTCCCTTCGCCCAGCGTGCTTGCTGTGCCTTGAACGCGTTCATCTCCACCGGCAATTCCGAGACGCATTCGATTTCCGGCAGGTAGAGAAACTTCCAGCCGTGGAGCTGCGCGCGGTAGGAGAGGTCGGTATCTTCGGTCAGCGTGTCGTGCTCCCATCCTCCGGCGTCTTCGATGGCCGTGCGGCGCCATATTCCGGCCGTGCCGTTGAAGTTGAAAAAAGTGCCGCGGCGTGAGCGCGAGCCATGCTCGATCACAAAGTGCCCGTCGAGCAGGATAGTCTCGATCTCCGTCAGTTTCGAATAGCCACTGTTCAGATACGTCCACCGCGCCTGCGCCATCCCGATTTTCGACGGGTCGGAAACCATGGCACTGGGCGCGAGAAAAAACGGCAGCGTTCGCCGCAGAAAATCTGCCGGCGGAAGAAAATCCGCGTCGAAGATGGCAATGAACTCGCCCGTTGCCGTTTTTAGCCCTTCTTCAAGCGCTCCTGCCTTAAAGCCGGCACGGTTGGTGCGGTGCAGATATTGGATAGGCACTCCCATTGTCTGGTGCCGTTCCACGCAGGCTCGTGCAATCTCGCGCGTTTCATCGGTGGAATCATCCAGCACCTGGATTTGCAGCAACTTTTTCGGATAATCGAATCTCACTACCGCATCCACCAGCCGTTCGATCACGTACCGCTCGTTGAAGATGGGAAGCTGTATGGTAACCTTGGGCCATTCGGCGACCGCGGGCGGTGGTCCGGGCAGATTTTGTTTGTATTTGAAATAGTGGAAGACGAGCCAGTAGCGGTGCAATCCGTACATTGCCAGCACGGCCAGCACCAGGAAGTACGGGATCATCACCGCGATATCGAAACTATTCAGTTGATAGAGCTTGCTGAAGGGATTAAGACTTGGGTCCGTGAGTTTGCGCCAATAATTCGCCACCGGGTTTTGACCCGGCTGCATGAGAAACGCCACATGATGAAGCCACCACACCACTCATCCGCTCCTGCTTGCATTGGAAATGCTTGCGCTGAATATGCCTGCATTGGAAATGAATGTTAGACCGTCTGCGCTCCTTCGAAATCGCTCTGCAAAAATCCCTGGCCCCGCGCCAGGTGCCGCTCTCCGCGCTTTGCCTGGTCGTACTTGGGCTTCTCTTTGAAGTCCTCCGGCGGCTCGGCGACTTGAAGCTTTACGTCGTGGAGACCATTGCCATCGGGCTTGCTGCGGGGGCCGTCTACCTGCTTGCACTTTATTTCTTCGAAGTATCGGACGACGCGCCCTCTGTCTTCTGGTTCATTTTGCTGGGCGCGTTGCTGTTCCGGCTTGTTCTGTTTCCTCTTGCCCCGACGCTTTCCGACGATATCCACCGCTACCGATGGGAGGGCCGCGTCCAGCAAGCCGGCTACAATCCCTATTCCGTCCGACCGGACGACCCGCGCCTCGCTCCCTTTCGCGATAACAATTGGAATGCCGTCCCTGGCCGCGACATCCCCACGATTTACCCTCCGCTATCCGAGTTGCTCTGGCGGCTTGGCTACCGGTTCCTCCCCGGACCAGTGGCGTTCAAGCTTCCGTTCCTGCTCGCAGACCTGCTCCTGGTGGGGATGCTCGCAAGCTGGGTACGATTTTCAGGTGGCAGGAATATCACGCTCGCCATGTACGCGTGGAATCCGCTGGTGGTGATTGAGTACGCCGCCAGCGGCCACAACGACGCGCTGGCCATTGCCGCTGTCTTCGCTGCCTGCTTGCTGATTATACGGGGGCGCGGCACCCTGTCAACGTTGGTGCTCGCCGCCGGCGCGCTGGTCAAGGTGTTTCCCATCGTGCTTTTTCCGCTTTGGCTGCGCCGCGCGGGCTGGCCGCGGTCGCGGTGGGGATGGCTCAACGCGCTGGCCGCGCTTGCTTTGGCCGCCGTTTGCGCTTGGCCATTTCGATCTGCCTGGCCGCAGCTCTTGGACAGCCTTGCCTACTATCAATCGCACTGGCAGCACAATAACGCCAGCCTCTTCGCGCTTCTCGTCTGGTTCACCGGCTCGCCGCAGGTTGCAGGTGGCATCGGTGCCGGCGTCGTCGCGGGGCTTTCCATTTTGGTGGCAGCCCGCCGCACAGACAGTGTTCGATCTGCGTACGTGCTGTTCGGTGCCATCCTGCTGCTTTCGCCTAACGCTTTCTCCTGGTACTTCACCTGGCTACTGCCGTTCGTCGCCTTTTTCCCCAACCCCGCGTGGTTGCTTCTCACCGTGCTGCAGTTTCTTTCCTACCACGTGCTGATTGACTTCCAGGCTCAAGGTGTCTGGCATTTCCAGCCGTTCTACCTCTGGCTCACGTATGGCCCGTTTTACGCTCTGCTGCTTTGGCGTGTTATCCGGCCTCCTCAGCCGCCGGTGAGCAGTGGTTCCGCCTGGCAGCGCGCGGCCTTCAGATAAATCTTCAGCGCAATGTAAACTTTGCGGCTCAAAAGTCGTCCATACTGGTTGGAGGACATCGAGGTCCTTGGAGACAGCCCTCACGAGCATGGCTGTGGCACCCCGCGCCGCGGGACGCACAAGGGCCGTTTCCGGCTTGCGCGCCGAAGACTTCGACGAAATCGTCCGTCAGAATCAGGGTCGCATTTTCCGTTTTTTGATGTCCCTGCTGCGCGACCCCGACGCCGCGGACACGCTTACGCAAGAGTGCTTTCTTCGGGCCTACCGAAAGCGCGCGAGCTTTCGCGGCGATGCCAGTACCTCCACTTGGCTGACGCGCATCGCCATAAACCTGGCTGCGGACCACCGCAAGAACCGCCGCAATACTTTCTGGTCGCGGCTGTTTGGCCGCAACCGCGCGGAAGATTCCGATGCCGCCGTTCTGGCCGTTGCCGATGCCCAGCCGTCAGCCGAGCGCGCACTAATTGCCGGTGAACAGTACGCCGCGGTCCGCGCGGTGGTGGATGCGCTTCCTCCTCGCCAGAAAGCGGTATTTCTTCTGCGCTTCGTGGACGAGATGTCCATTCAAGAGATTGCGCAGGCCACCGGGCTTGAAACCGGTACCGTGAAGTCGCATTTGCACCGCGCCCTGAGCGCCGTGCGGCAGAAAGCCAGTCTACGGAGCACCACATGAACGAACATTTGAGCGATGAACAATTGAGCGCTGCGCTGCTGGCCGAAGCGGATGCCTCTGTCGCCGCGCACCTCGCGACCTGCAAGGAATGCCGTCGCGAACTGGAGAGTATTCGCACCGCTCTCACAGCGGTTCGCGCCGAGACGCTCGCCCTTGGCGAACGCCCTGTGGGCTATTGGCGCGAGCAGCGCTTGGCCATTGCCGCGCGACTTCCCGCGGGTAACGAGCTGGAGTCGCGCCCGCTGGCCTGGGCGGCCTCTCTTTCCATGGTTGCGCTCGTCGCCGCGTTACTCGTGCAAGGTGTGCCGTCGATTCAGTTGCAAGTCCGCCCGACGCCTGCTTCCAGCGGTGTTTCGGGCACGGCGGACTCGGATCACGAATTGCTTGTGGACATCGCGCGATTTACTCGCCGCGATGTTCCCCGCGCGCTCGAGCCCGCTACCCTGATTGCCCAGGAATTGCATCGCGCCGCAGGGCGCAAATCTGATCGTTAAGTTTTAGCCCACCTCTTGAGAGGTGGAGTCTTCGAGATTGGTCAAAGGAGAATGAAAATGAAAAAAGGAAGTGTTGTGGTTGCCTTGATGCTGCTCTTGCCTCTCGTCGCCCTCTCTCAGACGCCGGCCCCTGCGCCAGCGCCGTCTCCGGCACGCCCCGCCGTCCGCGCACCCGCTGCCGTGATGCCGGAACTCCCATTCGACATGGAGGGTCCTCAGGAGTCTTATCCGCGCCAGCCGCAGCCGCCTCAACCTCCGCAGCCGCCGCAACCGGACCTTGGCAAGTGGTGGAAGAATTCCAACGTCGTCCGCGAGCTCCAGCTCACCGAGCAGCAAATCACGCAAATCGAGAAAAACTTCTTGGAGCACCGCCTGAAGCTTATCGACCTGAAGTACGACGTCGAGCGCCAGGAAACCCTTCTCCAGCCGCTCATCGAGGCGGATCGTCCCGACGAAACCAAAGTGAGCGCGCAGATTGACATGGTGCTCGCCGCGCGCGGCAAACTGGAAAAAGAAAACGCCATGATGATGCTCGCCATCCGGCGTGTGCTCAGTGTGGAACAGTGGAAGATGCTGGAATCCATCCAGCATGGTCGTGGGCGCATGCCGGGGGCTTATGCTCCGCAGCACCCGTCGATGCGCAGACCAGGGCCCTCACCGGCGCCTCCGGCAGCCACGCCGCCGCCGCGCCCCCCGGATTCAGAGTACGATTGAAAATCGTCTAAGAAGAAAAGGGCGCCCGCTAACGTGGGCGCCCTTTTCATTTTCTTGTCTTAAAGATGAATGTCGGATGGAATTTCGTCCACGTGCGTGTGGGTTGCTGCGCGCCGCTCACCACTTTTTGAAAATGAAGAATACAGCGCAGGCCATCAAACCGAATCCGACGAGATAATTCCATTTCAAATTTTCTTTCAGGTACAGCACGGAAAATGCGCAAAACACCACCAGCGTGATGACTTCCTGAATCGTCTTCAGCTGAGCCGTCGTAAATTCGTAGCTTCCGATCCGGTTACCCGGCACTTGAAAGCAGTATTCTACAAACGCAATCATCCAACTGGCCAGGATCACCCGCCAGAGCGCCGTGTTCTTGTATTTCAAGTGGCCGTACCATGCAAATGTCATGAACACGTTGGAGACAGTCAACAGCGCAATGGCCTTCATGGAATGGCGCGTCCTCCCTTTTTCTTAAAACAGCGTTGAAATTCGAAAGAATAGGATCATCGACAGTGCCCCCTTTGGTCAAGGGCATGCGTCTCGCACGTTAATAGCCCCAAGGACATGAATCCGCCCTGGCAGGATGAAAGCCAATCATTCGTTAGACGTTGAGAGTCAGAGAGACGAGTGAGGAATCCCCCGAGCCGCGCGCCGCAACGGGCGGCAGCTTCGACCGGTCCACCGGGTTGTACAGCGTGTCGCGCTCCACAGGCACGCGCCCCGCTTCGCGGATCAGCCGTTCCAGTTCCGCGCGCGGCGTGAACTGATCCGTGGTCGCTCCGGCGTCGTGATAAATTTTTTCTTCGATCACCGTGCCGTCCAGGTCATCCGCGCCAAACCGCAGCGCAATCTGCGCCATCCGAGGCGTGAGCATGATCCAGTACGCTTTGATGTGGTCGAAGTTGTCCAGCAGCAATCGCGAGACCGCAATATTTTTCAGGTCGTCGAAGCCTGTCGGCTTCGGCACATGGCTCAGCGCTGTGTTTTCCGGATGAAACGCCAACGGGATAAACGCCACAAAGCCGTGTGTCTCGTCCTGCAATTCGCGCAGCAAAAGTAAGTGCTCCACGCGCTCTTCTTCCGACTCGATGTGACCATAAAGCATTGTGGCGTTCGAACGCAGCCCAATTTGGTGCGCGGTCCGCGCGATGCTGAGCCACATCTGTCCGGACGTCTTGTGATCGCAAATCACTTTGCGCACCCGCGGGTTGAAAATCTCCGCGCCACCGCCGGGCAGCGAGTCCACTCCCGCATCCTTCATGGCCCGCAGCGTGTCCGCAATGGACAGCTTCGCAATCTTCGCGAAGTACTGCACCTCCACCATGGTGAACGCTTTCAGATGCACGTGTGGAAACCGCTGCTTCAGCCCGCGCAGCAAATCCGTGAAATAAGAAAATGGCAGATCGGGATGCAGCCCGCCGACGATGTGGAACTCCGTCGCGCCTTCCGCCACGCCCTGTGCCGCGCGCTGCCAGATTTCCTCCAGCGCGTAGGTGTACGCGCCCTTCGCGTCGGGGTCGCGCCCGAACGCGCACAGCCGGCAATGCGCCACGCACACGTTCGTCGGATTGATGTGCCGGTTGATGTTGAAGTAGCAGGTGTTTCCGTGGCGCTTTTCGCGCACGTGGTTCGCCAGCCACCCCACCGCGAGTAGATCGTTCGTGCGATAAAGCGTGACACCGTCGTCGGCGTCGAGGCGCACTCCGCCGAGCACTTTTTCGGCGATTGGCTTCAACCGCGCGTCGTCAATGTGTAGCGAATCCATTTCCGACTCAGATCTTCCAAGTTTCCCATCGCTGGGCCCAACCATGCGAAGGCTTCTCATATCTTCCGTCGACGTGAACAGAAGCGAATTTCTTCCAGCTCTTGGTTGTCCTGCTGCGCGAAAGTTGAGACCATCTCATTTTGACGTATCTGAGGGCGTCCTTCCCAGTTAGCATATATCCCGCATAACGAGAAGGCTTTTCCTTTTCAACCAAGCGAAGCAGAACATAAAAGTCTTTCGGCCCGGTCCGAATTTTTTCGGGGCGAGGCATAAGCCAAAACTTCCGCCCGCGAGTTGTTTTAACTTGAATGTTCGCATGTCTTGCGCCGTCCTCACTTACAGCAATTATGTCGTAAGCAGCAGTATTCCGAATAGTGGGCAACGCAACCACGCCTCGCCGAGAAAGAACTTCCACGACATGGTGAACTCCGGCGATTCCCGTAAGAATGGATGACCTTCGCTCCTTTTTCATGTGATTCACCTCGACACGTAAACAGCCGCGCCCCAGAAAAATAGGAACAGTACACTAATATAGACGTTCACCGTGAAAAATGCAGCATCCAGACGGCTCAAATCGTTCGCTTTGACAAGTTGGTGCTCGTACGCCAGCAGCCCGGCAACAACAGCGATTCCCGCCCACGACGGCCACGGCATTGCAAAGCTCCACGCCAGCCATCCGAGCAGCGCCACCATCACCACGTGCATCCCCCGCGCCATCATGAGCGCCCGAGCAACTCCGTACTGCTTCGGGATCGAGTGCAGCCCCACCTGCTTATCGAATTCGATGTCCTGGCACGCGTACAGCACATCGAATCCCGCCACCCACAGCGTCACCGCCGCGCAAAGGATCAACATCCGGCAGTCAAATCCGCCGGAAATTGCAATCCACGCCGCGGCCGGTGAAATTCCCAGGCAAAACCCCAGCACCACGTGCGACCACGCCGTGAACCGCTTCGTGTACGAGTAGAAGAAAAGCACCGCTAACGCCACCGGCGAAAGCTTCAGCGCCAGGGGGCTCAACTGCCTCGCCGCCAGCACCAGCACCGCAGCGGCAAGCACCGTAAACATCCACGCGAATTCGAGCGATAGCGCGCCCGTCACCAGCGGCCGGTTCTTCGTCCGCGGGTTCAGCCGGTCGTAGTGCAGGTCGACGATGCGGTTGATGGTCATCGCCGCCGACCGCGCGCCCACCATCGCCACGACGATCCACCCAACCTGCCGCCACGTCGGCCAAGCCGCCACCGGCCCCGCATACCTCGCTGCCAGTAGCGCCCCGGTCAGCGCAAACGGCAGCGCAAACACCGAGTGCTCAAACTTAATCATTTCGAGAGTTGTTCTAAGTTTTCCCACCGATATCCTTGGAAGTTCTTGCAGGAAATTTGTGATTGAGCGATTGATGATTGAGTGATTGAGGACCGCAAACTGAAACTGTGTTTGCAGTCTGAAATGTGCTCGCATTCAATCGCTAAATCATAAATCACTCAATTTCTTCCCCGTCCACCGATACTGTTTTTCTTGCTCCAGCCCCATCTGCGCCAGCACGCGATAGACGTACTGCACGACGAGGTCTTCGATCGTCTTCGGCCCGTGATAAAACGACGGAATCACCGGCATGATCACCGCGCCCGCCGCCTGCGCCCGCAACAGGTTTTCGATATGAATCCGGTTCAGCGGCGTTTCGCGCACGCACAGCACCAGCCGCCGCGATTCTTTCAGGCAGACGTCCGCCGCCCTCGCGAGTAAATCGTCGCTGGTCCCGCAAGCAATCGCCGCCAGCGTCCCCACGGAGCAGGGAATCACCACCATGGCATCGACCGGACAGCTTCCCGAAGCGATGGCCGCCCCAATGTCTTTATTGGAAACGTATTCAATTTTCTTCGCGTCCGTGCCCGTCACTTGCATCGGCAAGCGTTTCGGCTCCTGAGCGGTAATCCCCAACTCCGTCGCCAGCAACCGCAGCCCCGCATCCGTCACCACCAGATGCACTTTGGCCACGCGCGCATCGGCCTCGAGCAGGCGCAGCATCGCCTGCGCCAGAAGGGCGCCGCTCGCCCCGGTCACGCCTACCGTGATGACCTTGCCCTGTGCTTCGCTCATCGTGTTCTCATGTAGCGCCGCGCTCTAGCGCGGCATGTTCGCCTAGGGGCCGCTAATCATGCCGGGCTGAAGCCTGGCGCCACATTCGCGTTCCATTGTATGGTGACGGCTAGCCACGCCCAAACGAATTTGCATTTCATTTCTTTCGCACGCATCGAACAATTTGCACCAACGCCGGTGATAGAATCTCCTCTCCATGGACGAACGTGACATCCGCGGCCTTTTGGAAAAACTTCGCGCCGGTCGCCTCACCACCGCCCGGGCCCTCGACCGTTTGCGTCACCTTCCTTTCGAGGACCTCGGCTTCGCCAAGATCGACCACCACCGCGCTCTGCGCCAGGGCTACGCGGAAGTGATTTTCGGCCGCGGCAAGACGCCCCAGCAAGTTGCGCAGATTGCCCGCGGCATGATTCGCGTGATAGGTTCGAGGCAAAACATTCTCATCACGCGCGCCGACCGGCACATCTACGCCGCCGTCCGCCGCATTTCTCGTGCCGCCAAGTTCCATCCCCTCTCCGGCGTCATTGCTATTCGCCGCAACACGACCATTGCAGGGAAGGGAACAGTTCTCATCGTCTCCGCCGGGACCAGCGACATCCCCGTCGCGGAAGAAGCGCTCATCACCGCGCAAATCATGGGCAACCGCGTGGAGTCACTTTACGACGTCGGCGTCGCCGGCCTCCATCGTCTGATGGGCCATCGCGAAAAGCTCACCACGGCGCGCGTGATTATCTGCGTGGCAGGGATGGAAGGTGCGCTTCCCAGCGTGGTTGCCGGATTGGTCGGCGTTCCGGTGATCGCCGTGCCTACCAGCACGGGCTATGGCGCCAGTTTTGGTGGCCTCACCGCGCTGCTCGCCATGCTGAACAGTTGCGCTTCCAACGTCAGCGTCGTCAACATTGATAACGGCTTCGGCGCCGCCTGCGTCGCCACCGTCATCAACCGCCTTTGACCTTCCTTTGTCATCCTGAGCGAAGCGAAGGATCCTGTCGGCGCGTCAGTATGCCTTCAGCAGCACCTTCATCACGCCCGGCCTTTGCGCGTAAAGCATTGCCACTGCTGCCTCGCGCAGCGGAAACACGCGGCTGATCATCGGCCGCGGATCCACTTTTCCGCGGCGTAGCATTTCCAGCGCCGGGCGAAACGGCCCGCAGCGCGATCCCACGACGCTAATTTCGTTTACCACAATCGGCCACGTTGCAAATTGCGCGTCACCGTGGAACGTGGACTTCAGCACCAGCGTCCCTCGCGGCGCGAGCATCGCCAGCGCCTGCTCGAATCCCTCCGGCGAGCCCGTCGCTTCCACCACCATCGTCCAGCGCTTCGTGGACTTCAATGCTCTGCCCCTTTTGCGGCTCACTCGCGTCGTGGCAATTCCGGCCTTGCGTGCTAGCACAAGCTTATTAGTGTGCTTGCCGAACATCGTCACTTTCGTTCCCGCGGCTACGAGCACCCGCGCAATCAACTGCGCCAATTTGCCGTCGCCCAGCACCGCCACCTCGCGGTGATTGCGGATATTCAGCTGTTCGAGTATTTCGCACGCCGCCGCAAGCGGCTCGGTAAACACGGCCTGTTCGTCGCTCACTCCGCCCGGCACTTTGTGCAGATTGCACAGTGGCAGCGTCAAATATTCGGCAAACGCTCCGTCATGCTCGATGATTCCAAGCACCCGCCGGAACTCGCAATGCGTCGGAATCCCTCGCGAGCAGAAGCTGCATATGCTTTTTCTGCCGAGACCATCGCACGCGATGTTGATCTCGCCCACCACGCGCCGGCCCATCCACTTTTGTTCGGCGCAATCCACCACCTCGCCCACAAACTCATGCCCCGGCGTCCCGCGAAACGCGTGATACCCGCGCAGGATCTCGATGTCCGTGTTGCAGATGCCCGCCAGCCGCACACGCACCACGGCCCACCCGGGTTTCCGACGCGGGATTTTCTTTTCCTGTTTGTGGAGTTTTCCGTTTCGAACGGCAAAGGAGAGCATGGCAGGAGTCTAACGCAGCGCGTCGCGCAGCGCAGCCGCGAGGGCCTTCTCTTGCTCGGGAAAGACCGTGCGCAAATCAATCACCAGCCGGTCGTCTTCCACGCGTGCGACCACGGGAATGGTCTGTGATTTTTTCTGCAGCCGCGCTTCGATTCGCGCTGCCGAATAGCGCACGCTCGAAATTGTGATCACTTGCGTAGCAAGCTGCTGCTGCGGCGTGGACCCTCCGCCGATCACCGACCATCCGTCACGAACTTCCATTTCCACTTCTCCCGCCGCCAGCTCCGGCCGCAACTGCTCGACGAGCGCCCGCGCTCGTCTGCCGATTTCTTCCGCGCTCATGCGGATCATCCGCAGAGCGGGGACTTCGTCGAGCGCCCCGCGCAAGTATGCTTGCAGCGTGGCTTCGAGTGCAGCAATCGTCAGCTTGTCCACCCGCAGCGCGCGAAACATCGGATTTCGCCGCACGCGCTCCACGTACTCGCGCTTTCCGACAATGATGCCTGCCTGCGGCCCGCCGAGCAGCTTGTCGCCGCTGAATGTCACCAGCGTCACGCCCGCCGCCAAACTCGCTACAGCCAGTGGTTCCTCGAATCCCTGCGGCGAAAGATCCGCCAAGCAGCCGGAGCCGAGGTCTTCGCACACGGGCAGCCCACGCCGCAATCCCAGCTCGACCAGTTCTTCGAGTGTCGGCTGCTCTGTAAACCCAACCACGCGAAAATTCGACGGATGCACTCGCAACAGCAGCCTGGTGCGCTCGTTGATGGCCTTGTCGTAGTCGGCCGCGCGCGTGCGGTTGGTGGTGCCCACTTCCCGCAGCGTGGCTCCGCTTTCCGCCATGATCTCTGGTATGCGGAAGCCGTCGCCAATCTCAATGAGTTCGCCGCGCGAGACGATGACCTCCGCGCCCTTCGCCAGCGTATTCAGCACGAGAAATACCGCGGCGGCGCAGTTGTTCACCACCACGGCCGCCTCGGCCCCAAGCAGGCTCGTCAGCAGTCGCGCCGTGTGCACATCTCGCTTTCCCCGCGCACGCGCGTCCAAGTCATATTCCAAGTTGGAGTATTGCGTAGAAGTTTGCCGCATATGCTCGATCGCTGCCGTCACCAGGGGCGCGCGCCCCAGGTTCGTGTGCAGCACCACGCCGGTTGCGTTGATCACAGGCCGCAGCGACGCCTCGAGCGCACGTCGTACTTCATCCACGACTTGCTCTTCGATCCGCGCCGCTTCCAAAGCGCCTTCCATCGCCTCCGGTTTGTGCTGGATCGCTGCGCGAATTCCTTCCAGGATGTTTCGGGTCGCGTTCAGCACCAGCCCGCGCCCAGCCGATCGCACTAGCTCCGCCAATTGCGGGCGTCCCATCAGTTCATCCACCGACGGGATCTGCCGATAGAGCGACGCCGCTGCCTGCGGATTGTTGACAGGGTTTTTCATGCTGTCGGTATTGGAGCACAGCGGCGAAACTCAGCGCAACCTCCTCCAACAAAACGTCGTCTTTAGTTAACGGTTGACGCTACATGGCGTGGGCACTACCATCTTTGTGTCTCCCCGAAGGAACTATGGCTACCGTTGATGAAGATTTGAATCAGCTGGAAAAGGACATCCGCCAGCTCAAGATCGAGTACGACATGTACTTTGGCGGAGGTCGCAAACGTCCGCCCCAGGAAATTCAGTGGCGCGCCGAGCAGATGATCAAGCGCTACTCGGAACGCGGCGCGGATATGAATTTTTCGCAGCGGTTCCGCTTCAATAACCTTTCCCAGAATCTGGTCAAGAACATGGAAGTGTGGCGGAAGAAGCTGAAGCAGAAGGAAGAGGGATTTGTCCAGCGCCACTTTGGCGCCGCCGCGAAGGCCATCGAGGCGCAGCGCGAGATAGAGCCGCCGCCAGCGCCTTCGAGCCCAGCCGCAGCAGCATCGGGCTCGCGCCGCACTGGCGGACAGCCTTCGCTTTACGAAGTAGCCTGCTCCGACCCGGACCGCGAGCCGGAAAAAGTTCAGAAGCTCTATTCAGCTTTCGTCGATGCCAAAAAGAAAGCGGGCGAGAAGACCGACGCGCTCACGCTTGATAATTTCCAGGAATTTGTCCGCCAGAAGACCAAGCAGCTCAAGAAACAGGCTGGATCTGACCAGGTGGAGTACTCCATTTCCGTGGAAGATGGCCAGGTGAAGCTGAAAGCGCGCACCAAATAATCGGCCCTTTTCGCAGTCGCCTAATTCATTTCGCCGCCCGTCCAGCATGGAGTCCCATGAAATTGCCGGTTGGCCATTCCGCCGGTCGCGCATAAACTACTTCGCTTTTCGTTGATACCAGAAGGGACGTGTGGTCATGGAGCGAGCACTGCTAAGTGTTTTTGACAAGACAGGCATTCTGGATCTTGCCCGCCAGCTCGCCGGGCTGGGGATCGAAATCGTCTCCACCGGCGGCACCGCCAAACTTCTCCGCGAAGCCGGCCTGCCCGTGCGCGACGTCGCCGAGCTCACCGGCTGGCCGGAAATGCTCGGCGGCCGCGTGAAGACGCTGCATCCCCGCGTGCACGGAGGCATTCTCTATCGTCGCGCGAACGCCGGCGACCAGGCACAGGTCCTCGAGCACGGCATCCCGCGGATTGACCTCGTGGTCGTCAACCTTTACCCCTTTGAAGCCACGGCCGCGCGCGCGGATCTGACTCCCGGCGAGTTGATTGAAAACATCGACATCGGCGGGCCCACCATGATTCGCTCTGCCGCCAAAAACTTCGAAAGCGTCGCCGTCGTCACCGATCCGGGCGACTACACCGCCGTCGCCGCCGAGCTTCAGACCAACCGCGCTCTGAGTCTTGCCACCCGACTCAATCTCGCCCGAAAGGCCTTTGCGGCAACCTCTCGCTACGACGGCATGATTACCACTGAGCTGGAGCGCCTTTCTGCGGAAGCGGATACCATCAAGCTGGGCTCGCGCAGCGCGCTTCCCGAGCGTCTCCACTTCGCGCTCCAGTGCAAGCAGTCTTTGCGTTATGGTGAGAATCCTCATCAACAGGCTGCTCTGTACGTCCCGGCAGGAAAGCCCGCCGCGGGCCTCGCCGGCGCCGTGCAGCTTCAGGGCAAAGAACTCTCCTACAACAATTTTGTGGATCTCGACGCAGCCTGGCGCCTTGTCTTGGAATTCGACCGCCCCGCCGCGGTCATCATCAAGCACAACAATCCGTGTGGCTCTGCTGAGCAGGATTCCCTGCTCGATGCCTATCGCAAGGCCCTTGCCGGCGACCCCGTATCCGCTTTCGGTGGGGTGCTGGCGTTCAATCGCCCGCTCGACGCAACCACCGCCGAAGAAGTTTCCAAGCTCTTCGTGGAATGCATTGTCGCTCGCGATTTTGAGCCTGCGGCGCTGGCCAAGCTGGCTACAAAGAAAAATCTGCGTCTCATGCGCATGCCCGGTACAGCCGACGCGGCTGCCTTTGAGCTCAAGCGCATCTCCGGGGGGGTGCTCGTTCAGCACCAGGATCTTCACCGACTATCCGAAAGCGATCTCAAGGTAGCCACCAAGCGCGCCCCCACTTCTGCCGAACTCCAATCGCTGCTCTTCGCCTGGAAAGTGGCCAATCACGTCAAGTCCAACGCCATCGTTTTTGCCCGCGACGGCCAATCTCTCGGCGTGGGCGCCGGCCAGATGAGCCGCGTGGACTCCGTCAAGATCGCGGTGATGAAAGCGGCCACTGCTGGGCTTGCGCTCGCGGGCAGTGTGGTCGGTTCCGACGCGTTTTTCCCGTTTCCCGACGGCGTGGAAGAGGCAGCGAAGGCTGGCGCGGTTGCCGTCATCCAGCCGGGCGGCTCCGTGCGCGATAACGACGTCATCGCCGCCGCCGATAAGCTCGGCCTGGCGATGGTCTTCACCGGCGTGCGCCACTTCCGCCACTAGCCGCGTACGCTTCCTTTGGCTTTGCGATTCTTTTGACCACCGCGAAGGCGTGTAGGATAATTCTCGTTTGGAGATTGAATGAGCTTAACTCGCCGCCCCATTGCGACCATTGTCTTTGCTGCCGCGCTCATGTTTCCTTTGTTGTCGAGCTTCGCGCAGCAGCCTCCTTCTGAAGCCAAGAAGCCTGCAGAAAAAGCAGCCCCGCCGGCGGAATCCGACACGCGCGCGGACGCCTACTACAATTTCGCGATGGGGAACTATTACGAGGAGCTGTACGAAGAATCGAGCCGCTCCGAGCACGCCACCCTTTCCATCGAGCATTACAAGAAGGCTTACGCGCTGGATCCTCGCGCCTCCGTGATTGGCGAGCGCCTGGCCGGCATGTACGCCAAATCGCAGCGCATCCGCGATGCCGTGCTGGAAGCCCAGGAGCTCCTGAAGCGCGAGCCGGACAACGTGGTAGCTCGCCGCCTGCTCGCGCGCATCTATGTTCATACCCTGGGCGAGCGCAGCACGCCCTCCGGCTCCAAAGAGACCATTGCGCGCGCCATCGAGCAATTCCGCGAAATCCTGCGGCTGGATCCCTCCGACATCGAGTCCGCCCTCTGGCTGGCGCGCCTGTATCGCTTCCAAAACGACTTGCCGCGTGCGGAAGAAGTATTGCGCACCGGCCTCGCGCAGGATTCCGAAAACCAGGAGCTGCTCCGGCAGTTCGCCATGCTGCTTTTGGATCAGGGCCGGGCCGAGGAAGTCATCGCGCTGCTCGGAAAAACCGCGGACCGCTCCTCTTCTTCCGAACTTCTGGCTCTTCTGGGCGACGCTTACTTACGAGCGCAGGAGCCAGCGCGTGCCGAATTTGCATTTGCCCGCGCCGTGGACCTGGACTCCCGGGACCCCGAACACCGTCGCAAACTGGCGCAAGCACTGCTCGCGCAGGGAAAGGCGGACGCTGCGCTGGCGCAGTATCAGAGTCTCACCGAGCTCGAGCCGGCGGACGTGCAGAACTATCTGCGCATGGCGCAAATCTACCGGCAGCAGAAAAAGCTGGATCGCGCTGAAGAGAGCATCTTACGCGCCAAGCAGTATGCTCCGGGCAGCCTGGAAGTCATCTATGGCGAGGCGCTCCTCTACGAAGCGCAGGGCCGATTCGACGATGCGATTCGCGTTCTTGCCGATTCCGTGGCCGCGATTAAAGCCAACCCCCGCAGCCTGGCCGATTCCCATCGGACACTGGCGGTTCTTTATGAACAACTGGGGCGCCTCTATCGCGAAGTGGAGAATTTCCCTTCGGCCGTCAACGCCTATCGCGAGTTGTTCCTCTTGGACACGGAAAGCGAAAAGCGTGCCCGCGCTCTGCTAGCAGACACCTATCGTCTCGCCAAGGACATGCCTCGCGCTCTCGCGGAATCGGGCAAGGGAATGGAGTTGTTTCCGCAGGACCGTGGCCTGCTGGTGACGCACGCGCTGCTGCTTGGTGAAAACGGGCAGACCGACGAGGCTGCCGGGCTTCTCTGCGGCCTGTTCGCCAGGTCCGCGGAGGATCGCGATCTCTACCTCACCCTTGCCCAGGTGTACGAGCGCGGCAAGCGTTTTGACGACGCCGAGTTGGCCATCCGCGAGGCCGAAAAGCTGGCTTCGGCTCCAGGCGAAAACGAAGGTGTCTGGTTCCTGTTGGGCGCTGTTTTCGAGCGCCAAAAAAAATTCGATCTCGCTGAGGAGCAATTCAAGAAAGTACTGCAAGTCAATCCGCAAAACGCGCAAGTCCTGAATTATTTCGGTTACATGCTGGCGGACCAGGGCATTCGCCTCGAAGAAGCCGTGGATTTGATTCGTCGCGCGCTGGCCGAAGAACCATTCAACGGTGCCTATCTGGATAGTCTTGGCTGGGCCTTCTTTAAGCAGAATAATCTAGCGGAAGCGGAGGCCTATCTTCGCAAGGCCATCGATCGCAATCGCCACGACCCCACCATCCACGACCATCTCGGTGACGTGCTGGCCAAGGCCGGCCGCGCCACGCAGGCCGCCGCGGAGTGGGAAAAAGCCCTCGCCGAGTGGCAGCGCGCTCTCCCGACCGAACTGGAGCCCGACCGTGTGGCCGCCCTCGAAAAAAAGCTCGCCGGGCTGAAGCACAGGATTGCGCAGAAGCCTTCGAGCGAGCCGAAACCGAGATAACGCTGCATCACATGCCATCCCTGCGCATTCCCGCCTTTGCCAAAGTGAATTTGTGCTTGGATATTCTCGGTCGCCGGCCCGATGGCTACCACGAATTGCGCACCATTTTTCAGACCATCACTCTGCACGATACGCTCGACCTTTCCCTCACGCGCAAGCCCGGAATTCTGCTCGAATGCAGCGACCCCTCGTTGCCCTGCGGACGCGAAAATCTCGTCTGGCGTGCACTCGACTCCCTGTGCCGCGCGCTTCACATTCGTTCCGGCATCCACGCCATACTCTACAAACGCATTCCCGCGGGACGTGGCCTCGGCGGAGGCTCGAGCGACGCCGCCGCGGCGCTCATCGGCCTGCTTCGCCTTACGAGGCGCAAGCTCTCTGGCCCTCGCCTCTTAGAAATCGCTTCGAAGCTGGGCGCTGATGTGCCGTTTTTCCTCAGCGGGGGCCGAGCCCTCGGCGTCGGCCGCGGAAGCGAGATTTATCCCCTGCCCGATCTGCCCCGCCGCGCAGTGCTCGTTGTTTCCCCGGCGTCCATCGCGGTGCCCACTCGCGACGCCTATGCCTGGGTCAGTTCAACATTGACAGACCGCCGCCCGGCCTCTAAAATACATAGTTTCTGCGCTCTGTGCTGGAGCCCGCAGTGGAGTGACCTCTCCAACGATTTTGAGAAGGTCGTCTTTGCTCGGCACCCCCGCTTGCGCACCATCAAGCGGAAATTGCTCCAGGGAGGAGCCGCGGAAGCCGCGCTGGCGGGTAGTGGTTCGGCGGTGTTCGGAGTATTTCCAGACCCAGCGCAGGCGCGCCGAACTGCGCGATTGTTTTTGGACGATCGCGCCTTGGTTGTGCGAACGCTTTCGAGAAAAGAGTACTTTCGGACTCTCGGCTGGCCGGGAGTCTTCTAATTTGTCCAAGGAAGCCCGAGGGAGGGGTTCCTTTGAACGACGATAAATTCAAAATATTTAGCGGTAGCGCGCACCGGCCGTTGGCGGAAGAAATCTGCACTCATCTGGGTGTGCCTCTCGGCCAAACCGTGCTGGGCAAGTTCAGCGACGGCGAGATCAACTTCCAGGTTCTGGAAAATGTCCGCGGCGCTGACGTCTTCGTCCTGCAGCCTTGCAGCAGTCCGGTGGACTTTCACCTGTTGGAGTTGTTGCTGATGATTGACGCGTTCAAGCGCGCCTCCGCCTGGCGCATCACCGCCGTGATGCCCTATTACTGTTATGCTCGCCAGGATCGCAAAGACAGGCCCCGCGTGCCAATTTCCGCCAAGCTCGTTGCTGACTTGCTGGAGACGGCTGGGGCTTCCCGTGCGCTGACTCTGGATTTGCACGCACCGCAAATTCAGGGCTACTTCACCGTGCCGGTGGACCACCTGTACGCCCAGCCGGTGCTGATCGACTATTTCCGGCAGAAGCTCAGGGAATTGGGATCCATCACCGTGGTTTCGCCCGATGCCGGCGGCGTGGAACGCGCCCGTTATTTTGCCAAGCGCATTGATGCGCCCTTGGCCATCGTGGACAAGCGCCGCGTGGATATTGATGTTACCGAAGTGTTGCACCTCATCGGCGATGTGAAGGGCCGTCCGGCGCTGATCATTGACGACATTATCGACACGGCGGGCACTCTCGTGAAGACGGCCGAGGCCTTGCTGAAGGAAGGCGCTACACGCGTTCTGGCCGCCTGCACCCATCCGGTACTTTCCGGGCCGGCGGTGGATCGACTTGCCAAGTCCGCCATCGAGGAAGTGGTGGTGACAAACTCTGTGCCGCTCTCTTCCGCAGCGAAAAAGTTGAGCAAGATCAAAGTGGTGAGCGTGGGCGAACTGCTGGCTCGTGGCATCCGCTCGATTCACGAGGAAAGCTCCATCAGCGAACTGTTTAGTTGATTCCAGCGGCCGGACGTTCAAGCCGCGACGACAAGGAAGGACCGAATGCAGCAATTTACAGTAGAAGCGAATCTTCGCGAGGATCGCGGCAAGAACGCCGCGCGGCGCATCCGCCGCACCGGCCTCATCCCCGCTACGCTGTATGGCGGCAAGGGCGAATCCGTAGCGGTCACCGTTAACGCCAAACAGGTGGTCTCCATCCTGAAGTCCGAATCCGGACACAATACAATTTTCACGCTCAAGCTCGCTGGCAGCGGCGAAGACAAAGTGATTGTGAAGGACTGGCAGGCCGACCCCGTGCGCGGCGATCTGTTGCATGTGGATCTGCTGCGCATTGCCATGGACGTTCGCATGCGCGTCAAAGTGCCGGTGCATACCTTTGGCGAGCCGCAAGGCGTCAAGTTGCAGGGCGGCATCTTCGAAATGGTCACTCGCGAAATTGAAGTGGAATGCCTGCCCGTCGACATTCCGGAGGAGTTTCGTGTTGACGTCACTTCCCTGATGATCGGCAAGCATGTCCGCGCCGGCGAACTGCCTCTGGATCTGGTGAAGATGAAGCTGGTCACCGATCCGCAGCGCGTCATCGCGCACGTCGTTGCGCTGCGCATTGAAGAAGAAGTGAAACCGGCGGAGGTCGTGGCTGGAGAAGCCGCCGCTCCGGCCGAGCCCGAGGTCATCAAGAAGGGCAAGAAGGAAGTCGAAGAAGGCGAAGAAGTCGAAGCCCAACCGGAGAAGGCAGAAAAGCCGGAGAAGGCGGAGAAGAAGAAGTAAGCTTTGCCACCGCCGGATACTTCCGGCGCGCGGCAGGGGCTGGTTTCGTCGGGTGGCGGGACTGAAAGTCCCGGATGATTTTGCGGGACCGAAGGTTCCGGGTGCAGTTGCGGAATGGATGCGCGGATGCGTTTGATTGTGGGACTCGGCAATCCCGGACCCGAATACGCATGGACGCCGCATAACCTCGGGTTCCTGGCGCTCGATCGGCTGGCCGAGTTGGCTGGCGCGCGGGTGGAGAGGCCGGAGGCGAAATCGCTTGTGGGCCGTGGCCGTCTGGCAGGTCACGAAGTCCTGCTGGCCAAGCCGCAGACCTACATGAACGTCAGCGGCCTCGCAGTGCGTAATTTACTCGAGCGCTTCGAGTGCGACCCGGCCGAGACGATTGTGTTGTTCGATGATGTCGCCTTGCCGTGGGGCATGATTCGCGTCCGCGAGCGCGGCACCGCCGGCGGGCATAACGGCATGAAGTCGATCATCGGGGCGCTGGGCACGATGGAGTTCACTCGCGTGCGCTTGGGCGTGCAGCCGGAGTATCCCGTGGACGACCTGGCCGACTACGTCCTCCGCCCGATGCGCCGTGCGGTCATGGAAAGTGCCGCGGAAATGCTGGACGCCGCCGCAGAGGCCGTGCAGGCAATTCTGGCTGACGGAGTCGGTCGGGCCATGTCAAGGTTCAACCGCCGGGTCGACCCGCCGGAAGAGCCGGAGAGTTGATGCGATCGAGCGGGAAAACAGTTTGAGCAGGAATTCGGGAAAAGAGGAAACATGGAAGAACGCTTGTACGATCTGATTTTCATCTGCCGGCCGGATACGCCGGAAGCCGAGGCGGACAAAGTTCTCGCCGCGCTCGAGCACTCTGCCGTGGAAAAAGGCGGCAAGGTCGAGAAGATGGAAAAGTGGGGCACGCGGCGCCTCGCCTATCGCGTGCACAAGCACCGTGAAGGTCAATATTTCTTCATGCAGCTCCGCGGCACGCAGGGCGAAATGATTAAGGAATTGGAACGGCGCCTCAAGGTGGCCGACCCGGTCATCAAGTATCTCACCGTCCGTTTGGACGAGGAGATCAAGCGCCAGAAGAAACTTGTCCACCGGCGCGAGCGCCGGGCGGCACGCCGCCCGCGCAAATCCGCTCCGGCGGCGCCCCCGGCGGCGGCGGAACCCGCTGCCGCGGCGAATTAATCGAAAGGAAGAACAATGGCAAACGATTCTCCCAGACCGCAGTCCGGACCTCCCCAGCGGGAAGGCGGGCCGCCGCGCCGCGGCAAGCGCCAGTATTTCCGCAAGAAGAAGGTCTGCCGTTTTTGCACCGAGCGAGTGGACTACATCGATTACAAGAAGGCGGACGTCCTGCAGAGTTTTGTGCAGGAGCGCGGCAAGATCCTGCCGCGCCGCATGACCGGCACCTGCTCGCGCCACCAGCGCTGGCTCATGGTGGCCATCAAGCGCGCGCGCAATATCGCCATGCTGCCATTCGCCTCCGAGCTGTAGGGGCTTGTAGCGCAGCCACTCTTGGCTGCGCCGGAAAAATTTCTTGTCACCGATGAGGAACTGACCATGCAGATCATTTTGCAGGAAGACGTCGAAAAAATTGGCACCCGCGGCCAGGTGGTCGAGGTCGCCGAAGGCTTTGCTCGCAATTTTCTGATCCCGCGCAAGCTCGCGCTGCAAGCCACGGAAGGGAATCTGAAGCGGCTGGAGCAGATTCGCGGTCATCTCTCCAAGCGCACGGCCTCCGAGAAAGATGTCGCGCAGCAGCTCGCCAACGCGCTTTCCGCCGTCACTCTGACCATGGCGCGCAAAGCGGGCGAGACCAATCAACTCTTCGGTTCCGTCACTTCTGCGGACGTTGCTGATGCGCTTGCCGCGCAGGGCCACACCGTGGACAAGCGCAGCATCCATCTCGAAGAGCCCATCAAGGTCATCGGCGAATACGACGTCCCCATCAAGCTGGCCCACGGCGTCACCGGCGGCGTCAAGGTCATCGTCAACCGCGAAGAATAATTCGCCTCTCGTCACTGGGCGCTTGCCCCGATGTTTCGGTCCGAGCGCCCTTTGGTTCCTTCCCGCAATGCAGCACGGGCCTTCAGGACCTCCGCGTATCCACCGAACGCCTCCTGTAGCGGCGCGCTTCAGCGCGGCAGGAAATTCTTCTTTCCTTTGCACAAGCAATCCTCAGCTTTTGCACCACTCAGTTATCCACATCGATTCACAATAGACACCTCGCACGCTTGCATGCAGAATTTCGTCTGTTCTACCGCGCCCATCGGGTAGGGAATAATTTTGCTGGAGTGCGACACGGTCAGAGGCTCCGCAAAATAAAGATTGCCAGCACAAGATTATAGGGCGAAAATAAGGCGAATACACCCATGGCTACCCAGGCGGTTCTCGAGCGGCCCCTGCCGCACAATCTCGACGCGGAGCGCAGCATCCTCGGCGCCATTCTTTTGGATAACCATGCCCTCGATCTGGCCAGCGAAAAGCTCCGCCCCGAAGAATTTTTTCTGGATCAGCACCGCCGCATCTACGAGCGCATGATCGAGCTCCGCGAGGTGCAGCAGGCCATTGACCTGGTGACGCTAACCGACGAGCTGGCCCGCCATAACGAGCTCGAAGCGGCAGGCGGCGCTGCGTATCTCGCGCAGCTCGTGGACGGCGTTCCGCGCGTCTCCAATGTCGAGCACTATGCGCGCATCGTTCGGGAGAAGGCTCTGCTCCGCAATCTTGTTCACACTGCGCATTCTATCCAGCAGAGGGCGCTCGAAGCCGAAGAAGGCGCCGACGATCTTTTGGATAATGCCGAGTCGCAGATCTTTCAGCTCGCGGAGGAGCGCATTCGCGTCGGCTTCGTCGGCGTAAAAGACGTGGTCAAGGAAAGCTTTGAGCGCCTCCACCGCATCCTTACGGAGGGCCGCAAGATTACCGGCCTTTCCACAGGTTACCACCAGCTTGATACGCTCACTTCCGGCTTGCAGGATTCCGAGCTGATTATTCTTGCGGCGCGCCCATCCATGGGAAAGACCGCACTCGCGCTGAACATTGCCGAAAACGTCGCCGTGCGCGCCGATGAGCCGCGCGCCGTGGCCATCTTCAGCCTGGAAATGTCCAAGGAGTCCTTGCTGCTGCGCATGCTTTCTTCCCACGCCAAAATCGACGCGCACAAATTCCGCACCGGCCGCCTGGGTCACGCCGACTGGAACAAGATGACCGTCTCGCTCGGTCAATTAGGCGAGGCCCCGCTTTGGATGGACGACTCCGGCTCCTCCACTGTCATCGAAATCGGCGCCAAGTCCCGCCGCCTCAAGCGCGACAAAGGCCTTTCCCTGATTATTGTGGACTACCTGCAGCTGGTTTCCGGCCGCGGGCGCTTCTCCAACCGCGTCGAAGAAGTTTCCAGCATCTCCCGCGGCTTGAAGGCCCTCGCCAAAGAACTCAAGGTTCCTGTGCTGGTGCTCAGCCAGTTGACCCGCGCCCCCGAGCGCGAGGATCGCAAGCCGCAACTCGCCGACCTCCGCGAATCCGGCGCCATTGAGCAGGACGCCGACGTCGTCATGTTCATCCACCGCCCCAATTTCTATAACAAAGATATTTCCGAAGAAGAGCGCCGCCAGGCCGAGCTCATCATCGCCAAGCAGCGCAACGGCCCCACCGACCGCCTCAATTTTATTTTCTTCGAAACCAACACTCGTTTCGAAGAAGCGGCTTCTGATTCCTGGGGCACTCCATCGGAGTAGGGGCGACCGGCAGGTCGCCCGCAAGAAGTGCTGTGCGCCTGCACTGAGCGAAGTCCAAGGGTCAGCGCCGCCTTGCTTCTCATTTGCTCCATCACTGATTTGTTCCGCTGGCGATTTGTCCGCGAATCACTAGAATGTTTCCTATCTGCGACACGCGTGTAATTTCTTCCGCGTTTCTCCGGCACGCGGTTTTCTCCGCCATCATTCTGATTTCGCGCCTCACTCGCAATTCTTGTCTCTTCAATCCTTTGCCGCCCGGATGAATCCTCGTCCCGCAACATCCCCTCGCGGCCTTTGGCGTGCTCCCTCCCTCGGTGCCATGTTGACGAAGCGGAACACCCCCGCTCGGGACGTGTTTTCTGTGACGGCATTTTGGTCTAGGCTGGAGCCCTGCGACTGATGACCACTCGAGTTCATTTTGACGGGCGCCCGGTGTGGGCGGAGATTTCTCTCGGCGCCATCGCCAAAAATTTCCGCGCCATCCGCCGCCATGTCGGACGCCGTCGCAAAATCCTCGCCATCGTAAAGGCCAACGCCTACGGCCACGGCGCTGTGCCCGTCGCCAAAGCCCTCGCCAAAGCTGGTGCGGACTGGTTTGGAGTCACTTGTGTTTCGGAAGGCGCCGAACTTAGAGAATCGGGCATTCGCCAGCCGATTCTGGTGCTTTCCGGTTTTTGGCCCGGCGAAGTGCGCCGCTTAATCGAGCATCGCCTGACGCCGGCGATTACGCGTATCGAGCAACTCGGTTTTCTCGAACGCGCAGTCGCTAGCGCGGCTCGCTCCCGTCGAGTTCGTGGCCCGCATGCTGTCCATTTGAAGATAGACACTGGCATGAACCGTCTTGGCGTTTCGGTTGAGGAGACGAACTCCGTCGCGCAGGCGCTCGCGAATTCTCCGCATCTTCACCTGGACGGCACTTTCACTCACTTCAGTTCCGCCGAGGATTTCACTTCCGGCCAAACGGAGCAGCAGGAGTCTCTTTTCTACGCTGCCGTCGAGCAACTGCGCGCTGCCCGCGTTAATCCTGGCATCCTCCACCTCGCCAACAGCGCCGCCGTTGCCGCGCGTCCGGAGACCTGGGCGGACATGGTGCGGCCCGGCGCCATTCTCTACGGCTACCATCAGTTTTTTGATCCGCCCGAGCGGAAAGTCGAAGCAGAAGAAAAGTTGCATCTCCAACCGGCTTTCAGCCTGCGCACTCGTATCATTGCCCTGCGCGACGTCCCCGCTGGCCGGGGGGTCGGCTATAACGCGCGCTTCGTCACCGAGCGTCCTTCGCGCCTCGCAGTGGTCGCCGCCGGCTACGCGGACGGCATTGTCCGTGCGCTCACCAATCGCGGTCGCTTGCTCCTGCGCGGGCGCTGCGTCCCGATTGTCGGTATCGTCTCCATGGACCTGACCATGCTCGACGTCACCAGCCTGCCCGACGTACGTCTCGGAGACGTCGTCACCATCTATGGTTCTGACGGGCTGGGCGGACCCTCCGTCTGGGCCTCGGACGTAGCGCGTCTCTTGGGCAGTGTGACCTCGGACCTTCTCTGTGCCGTCGGTTCCCGGGTTCCCCGCTTTCATCTCCCCTGAGAAATCCGGTAGCGGGTGAGTTTCCCAAAGCGCGTTTTGCGACCAAGTGAGCCCAGTGCCTTGGGTAGTTCTCCGCCAAGCGACTACTCATTGCGAAATGTGGACCGGCTCTCTATTTTGATTGGCTGTGGACAGGATTAGTCGTGCAGCTTCCTCCGCTCGGCATAGGACGCTACTATAATCTACGCAGCGAATTTAGTTGCGATCGCTTCAATAGTGAGTTGGACGGCGATATGCTGAGTCAGTTCGGCGTGGTCCAAATAAGGATTGACTTCGACCACATCCAGGCCAACCATGCGGCCCCGCGCTGCAATCCCGCGCAGGAATCGCTTTGCTTCTGTAAATGTCAGGCCTTCGGCTTCCGGGCTTTCCGTTCCGGGAGCAATGGATGGATCGAGGCCATCGATGTCGATGCTCAGGTAGTAGTTTCCGAGATCTGTCGGGAGCGATTCCAGCACGCTGGGGAGGCCTTGTTCACGCACCTGGTCCGCCGAGATGATGAGATTCCCATGCGATAGGCTTTCTCGGTATTCCTGGTCGGTGCTTTTTATTCCGCGCACGCCAACCGTAATAATCTGCTTGATGAACCCGAGCTCATGCGCCCGCCGGAAAGGGCTATTGTTGGAGAACCTGAGCCCCAGAAATGTATCGCGGTAGTCCAGGTGAGCGTCGATAAGCACTACCGTGAGGGGCCCGGAACTTTCAAACGCCTGAAGCACGGGAAAGGTGATGGAATGGTCGCCGCCCAGCACCACCGGCATCGCACCTGTTCTCCGCAGTTCGCTAACCGCGAATCTGATCGCCTCTCGGGTGCGCTCCGCGTCCAGCGACACATCGACATCCCCAGCGTCCGCAATCCGAACGCCTTTCATCCAGGTGCGATTGCTGCCCAGATCGAAGAAGCCGGCCGATCCTTCGGTTTTCCCGAGCCAGCCGAAGCGTGCCGAAGCGTCCCGGATCGCCCGAGGTGCTTGCCGGCAACCGGGACGCATGGAAGTCATGCCGTCATAGGGAACGCCCAAGACAGCAACATCCGCCGACAGATTGTTCCAGTCGTGTACGTATGCGGCTTTGCAGAAAGTCGCGATGCCGGTGTGCGGCAAGGAAGCATTCTGACGAGTCATGGGCATAGTGTTTTCCTTTTGCAATCGTGAGTGTAGAGCACCCGGTGGCAGATCCCCTCTCACTGGTCGGTTTTCGGGTTGTAGGGCGAGTAGTCGAGAAACTCCGACACGATCGAGCTCGGGAGCTGAGTCTCCACCCAATACTCAGAGTGGAAGTGCCAGAATCTTCCTGTCCCCCCCGATTCGCTGGCTACGTCAGCCTGATCCCACAGAATCTCCGCCGTTCCGGTGAGTTGCAGAACCCTTCGATTCTCAAAATCCGGGAACACTAGGCCGGCGGCCGGATTCACCGCCAGGTTTCCCAGCGTGTTGAACATGCTGTTGCCCCGGTAATCCGGGATCCTGAGGGTGGTCGCATCAAGCACCTTGACGAAGCCTGGGTTGCCACCCCGATGGGAGGCGTCTGTACCGCGACGCGCATGCGCGGTGGCTACAAAGAATGTGTCCGCACGGCGGATCAGCGCCGTGCGTTCCGGATCGAGGGCAGCTCCATGCTGCGCGTCACCTTCCACGAAGGAACCAACGGAGGCAAGCCGACGAACGTGGCGCCGCTGAATGTATTTAGGGCAGTTCGGGTAAGCTTCGTCGATCTCCATCAGCACTTGGTCCGCTCGGATGGAGACGGCGCGGCCGTTGATGCGAATCCGGCGCCGCGAGCCAAGTTCGATGACGAGCATTCCGATCCCTGGATGGATGGCGATGTTTCGCCAAAGAGGGTCCGTTGGCTGCCGATCAGCCTCGCTCAGCAAGATGCGGAGAGATCGGGCATCGTTTGCTGGGTCGAGAAAGCCCGGGTTGCCGAACACCAAAGAAGCCCACAGCCTGCCTTCCCGGTCTTGACTGCCTAGCACCGCCATAGGCTGCTGCCGGATGAAAGGTAGTGCTCCGCCGATGATGGTGTGTTTGATCACCACGCCATTGCGTTCAGCTATCGCGGCCTCATGCGCGCGCCGCTGGATCGCCAGTTCGCCTTCGTGATAAGGAGTGTTCATCGTTATCGCATTCTTCCGATGGCCGTAAATGAAGGCCGGATTCCACTCCGGCCTTCGACGCGGGCTTCGCCATTAGAATGTCAGGATGGTGTAGCCGTCGCTGGTTAGCTTGCGGAAACTCGGGAGTCCGCCGGTGCTCGGGACGGGGTTGTCCTTGATCAGTTCAAAGCCGTTTTTCTTCGCCTCGGCGGTGGCTCCGAACACATCCGCGCAGCCGCAGGACACGCCGGCAACCTTGTCTTTGACGGCTTCGAACAAACCGTGCGCGGGGTGATCCGCCTTGGTCAATTCCCCCGCCCAGCGGGTACCGGCACCCTGGAACAGAATCGTGACGTCGTCACCCTTCTGCTTGAAGTCATAAGCTGCGGCAAGGGCGTTGAACACCCGGCCGAGAGATTCTTCCGAACCACTCTTGGGATCGGAAAACACGACAATTGCTGCTTTCATGAATGCGCCTCCTTGTGGTTTGTAGAGGGGACTGGTCCCCAAGGATAGGATGCAGAATGTTCGGTAAAGATTCACAAGATTGTTGTGTAAGTAGAGCCAATATGTCCATCAACATGTACTATTTCTATTTCAAGTATAACGACCAATCTGTATAATACTGGGCAAGGAGGATGGTTTCATGGCCCATGCAAAGGTCAGCGACGAAGCTCTAATTGGGAAACTGGCGGACGTATTTCGTACGCTGGGTTACGAGGGTGCGAGCCTGAGTCGAATCTCCAAGGCGACCGGGCTCGAAAAAGCGAGCCTCTACCACCGGTTCCCGGGTGGCAAGAATGAAATGGCGGCCGCGGTCGTGAACAACCTTAATCAATGGTTTCAGGACCAGGTCTTCATCCCCTTGGAGCGCTCCGGCAAGCCCGATGAAAAAGTCCGCTTAGTTACCCAGCGTCTGCGTGAGTTTTACGCCGATGGGAAAAAGTCCTGCACGCTCGATACGCTTTCGCTGCCGGGCGGCAGCGAGGCGCTGCAGAAAGCCGTTCGCGGGTCGCTCACAGCTTGGCTGCAGGCCTTCACGGGCATCGCCCGCGAGGCTGGGGCGTCGGGTGCCGAGGCCCGCGAGCGTGCGGAGCAGGGAATCATCGAAATCGAGGGATCGCTGGTTCTGGCTCGCGTGCTTGGAGATCGTAAACTGTTCCACCGAGCGATGGATCGCCTGCCAAACCTCTTGACTGGAAAGGAGCACTAAACCGTGCCCCAATGAGAACGTGGGAGCCCAACTGCCGGACTCCATCAGATTCCGAGTTGTTTCTGCGAGCCGAAGCTTCACGATTCAGGATTACTCCTGGACGTGGCCGCGTTTACCGATACAGTTCCACTGGGCCGTGTAGCCGGCTTCCCGGAAACTGACCAACTACCAGATATCCCCTTTCCATGCGCCAGAGTGCTATACTCTGGCCTTTCATAGGCTTGTTTATTCTTCATAGAATTTCATTCCGGGTTAAGGTCCAAGTAGCTCGATAAGCCCGGTGTAATCGGCGCGATTTTTTACGTTGTTCCCATTCTTAGCCGTCGAAACGAGGTTCATATGGCCCGCATTCATACCAGGCCTTCCCCATCCACGGGGACCGGCCGATTGGAACCGCTTTCCTTGAAGTCCGCTGACCTCTCACGGTTGTCCGAATCCAGCATCGGCGGCTTGGCGGACATGTTGGTTGTCCGCATTATTTTCGTCGCCATCTGTGCCTCTGTCGCCGGCTACTTTCACCCCTTTGGCCTTGATTTTCGGATGGCGATTCTGGTCGGCGTGCTTTTTTCGCTGGCCGTCATTCTCTTCGAGATTCGTCTGCGCCGTGCCAGCCTCAAGCGCCTCTTGGGTGCCGCCTCCGGCTCCATCCTCGGCATTTTCGGCGCCTATCTGATGAGCTTGGTCCTGGCGCGGACCGGGATGCATGAAGACTCCCGCGACTTTTTAAGTGTGGCCATCCTCCTGGTCATGGCCTATGTCGGCCTCATCGTCGGTGCCAATAAGGGCGACATGCTCAACCTCCAGGCCCTGGGTGGCCTGTTTGGAGCGGAGCGCACGGGCCGCCGGCAAATAAAAATTTTCGACACCAGCGTCATCATCGACGGCCGCGTTGCGGACATCTGCGAAGCCCACTTTCTCGACGGCAGCCTGCTCATCCCGCAGTTTGTCCTCCGCGAGTTGCAGCTCGTCGCCGACTCTGCGGACACGATGAAACGCCAGCGTGGCCGCCGCGGCCTGGAAGTCCTCCAGCGCATCCAGAAGATGGGCCATCTCCAGGTGGAAATTGCCGAGGACGATTTCCCCGGCATCCCCGAAGTGGACATGAAGCTGATCGAGCTGGCCAAGCGCTACGACGCCAAAATCATCACCAACGACTTCAATCTGAATAAAGTGGCCACTCTGCAGGGAATCGATGTCCTCAACGTCAACCAGCTCGCCAACGCACTCAAGCCTGTGGTGCTTCCCGGCGAGGCTATGCGCGTCTTCATCCTTCGCGAAGGCAAGGAATACAATCAGGGCGTGGCCTATCTGGACGACGGCACGATGGTCGTGGTCGATGGCGCGCGCAAAATGATTAACAAGACCATCGACATCACCGTCACTTCCGTCCATCAGACCACGGCGGGCAAAATGATTTTTGGCCGGTTTGACGAGCGCGCAGAACAGCACGTGCGCCAGCCCGCTGCATCGCCCGCGGAAACTCGCCCGGCAAATGAAGCGCAGCCCGGCGGCGAACGCCCGCCCCGGCCCACTCATCCCGATCCTTACCGGGAATGAGCTTTTTTGGTGTGTGGAGTCCCGAAGCTTCAGGATTCGGGATTGGCAGGTCGGCGCTTCTCCGGCCCGTTTTTCGATTTTCGATTTTCGTTTTTCGCGTTTCTCCTTTTTATCCTTCTCCCGCTTAGGGTAAACTTCTGGCCCCTTCAAGGTGAGGGAACCGTACCATTGGTGAGCCACGATGAGCCGCATTGCCGCCATTCTCCCCGCCGCTGGCCTCGGTACCCGCATGGGCGCCGACACGCCAAAGCAGTTTTTGGATCTGGACGGCATGCCCCTCGTGATTTTCACCTTGCGGCGTCTTGCCGCTTGCTCTTCGATTACCGAATTTCTGATCGCCACCCGCGCCGAAGAAGTGCCGTCGCTCGCCGAGCGCGTCGCGCAGGAAAAATTCGACCGGCCGGTACGCGTGGTGCGCGGCGGCGGCAGCCGCCAGGAGTCTGTGGCCCATGCCCTTGCGGAAGTGGATCCCGCGACGGAGATTGTTCTCGTCCACGACGCCGTGCGTCCCTTCGTCACCCGCGAGCAGACGGAGCGCGTCATCGCCGAAGCGCGCGCCCGCGGCGCTGCCATCCTGGGCATTCCGGCCATCGACACTGTCAAGGAAGTGAAGCGAGCCAGCCTGCCGGAAGATGTCGCGCTGATTACCGCCACCATCCCCCGCGAGCGCATCGTTCTTGCGCAGACTCCGCAGGCGTTTCACTATTCACTTTTGAAGGACGCTTTCGCCAAGGCCGCCGAGGATGGCTCCACCGGTTCTGACGAAGCCTCCCTCGTGGAACGCCTGGGCCACTCCGTTCACGTCGTCCTCGGTTCCGAGCGCAACATCAAAATCACGCGCCCCGCGGACATGGAACTCGCGCGTTTTTATCTCCAGCAGGAACGAGCGCAAAAATGACCAGGTCCGGCATTGGCTACGATCTGCACCGACTGGAGAAAGGCCGCAAGCTCATCCTTGGCGGCGTGGAAGTTCCTTTTGACAAAGGCCCGGCCGGCCATTCCGATGGCGACGTGCTCAGCCACGCCATTTGCGATGCGCTTCTCGGCGCCGCGGGTCTCGGCGACATCGGCACGCACTTTCCGGACACCGACGCCAAGTGGAAGAACGCATCGAGCCTTGCTTTTCTGGAGCACGTCTGCAAGCTGATCGCCAGGGCGCATTTTCGCATCGGGCACATCGACGCCATCGTGGTCACGGAAAAGCCCAGGCTGGGCCCGCATTTTCCAGCCATGCGCAAGGCGCTGGCTCATGCGCTGCAAGTCGATGAGCGGCAGATTAATCTGAAGGCCAAGACGAACGAAGGCATGGACGCCGTCGGCCGCGGCGAAGCCATCGTGGCTCACGCCATCGTCACTTTGGAAGGCTAGTAACTGCCGAGCATGTTGTCATTTCGAGCGAAGCGAGGAATCTGCTTTTCTTGAGTTCAAGTGCAGTCATCAGCATGTTTCCGAACCACTCCGTCGAAAGCAATTCGCCCGTCGCGAGCCAATATTTGGCAGCGGATGTTGATTCCATCTTGCGGGAAAATGGCTGGCAAAGAGATGAACCGATTCCTGCGATGCAAGCTTGGCTGGCCGCTGCCGCCGCCTTGCTCGGCCCGCAAGCGCCCGACCGTGCCGCTCTCGCGAGTCTCTTGCGCCTCATTTTCAAGTACGATGCGCGCGCCATTCTGCAATCCGTGGAAAGCCATACCGTGATGTCCCGCGAAGGCGCGCGCGACGTCATTCGTCTTCTCGCGAATCTCGTACTGGATGGCCCGGACGTGGACTCCGACCGCTTCAAGGAGATCGTTGCGATTTTGAAAGCGAAATTGAGCTGCCGGGGAAGAGAACTCTTTCTTCCGATACGGCTTTCCCTCGCCGGTGGCGTCGGTGAAGGCGAACTCGACCGCGTGATTCTGTTGTTGGACTCTGCCGCGGCTATTCCATTTCACACGCCGGTGAAGGGAACGCGCCGCCGCATTCTGGAGTTCTGCTCTGCGCTCGACTAGGCGCGTAGGACAGGCTTTCTAGCCTGTCCCGAGTTTTCGTTCGCACTGATCGAACGTAGGACAGGCTTTCCAGCCTGTCCCTGCTGCTCGCATTCACTGGCGCTGGTCTTACGACTTTCGTTTTTCGCTTTTCGATTTTCGGAGCCCAATGGACCGCCTTATCGGCATTCATGCAGTTCGCGAAGCGTTGGTCGCGGGCCGCCCGCTCGAGCGCATCGTCATTGCCCGCGGCCGCCACGGCAACCGCTTCGAGGAGTTGATTGATCTCGCCCGGCAACGCGGCGTCTCCGTGCGCTTCGAGGATCGCGCGCAAATCGACCGCCTGGCCGGCTCCGGACAGCATCAGGGCGTCGTTGCTCTGGTCGCAGCGAAGCAGGCTTCCGATCTGGAAGATTTGATCGCCCGCGGCGCCGCCCGCGAAAATGGAAAAGGGTTTCTAGTTCTCCTGGACGGTGTGGAAGACCCGCACAACCTCGGCGCCATCGTCCGCACGGCGCTTGCTGCCGGCGCCGATGGCGTCGTGATTCCCGAACGCCGCGCTGTCGGCCTCACGGAAACCGTTGCGCGCGTCTCGGCCGGAGCGCTGGCCCATGTTCCGGTTGCCCGCGTGAAAAATCTGGCTCGCGCCATGGAGGAGCTGAAGAAAGCAGGCTATTGGCTCGTCGGCCTGGACGAACGTGCGCAGAAGAATTACGCGGAAGTGGATTTCACTGGCCCGGTCGGAATCGTCCTCGGCAGCGAAGGCGAAGGTTTGCACGAGCTCACGCGCAAGCGCTGCGATTTTCTGGTTTCCATCCCCACCGCCGGCCCCGTGCGTTCCCTCAACGTTTCCGTAGCCGCCGGCGTGGTCCTCTTCGAACTCGTCCGCCAACGCCGCGCACTCAAGTCCTAGTGTTTTCCCCGATCCCTGATCCCCGGTCCCTGATCCCTGTTTTCCTATTTGTCATACTGAATCAGCGAAAACACATCCAGCCCCGGCAGCTTCGACCGGCCATGCAAAAAATTCAACTCCACGGCAAAGCACGTGCCCACCACTTCGCCTTTCAGTTGCCGCACCAGTTGCACGGTGGCTGCCGCTGTGCCGCCCGTGGCCAGCAAGTCGTCGCACACCAGAACTTTTTGTCCCGGCTGCACGGCATCCTCGTGGATTTCCAGCGTGTCGCTGCCGTATTCCAGCGCGTAGGTCACCTTCGAGGTCTTCCACGGAAGTTTCTTGGGCTTGCGCACGGGCACAAACCCGGCGCCGAGCCGCATGGCCAGTGCGGGCGCGAAAATAAATCCGCGTGCTTCGACTCCCGCCACCACGTCAATGGTTTTCCCTGCGTAGTGCGCGCACAGCCGCTCGATCAGCGTCCCGAATCCCTTCTTGTCCTTCAGCAGCGTGGTCAAGTCGTAAAACAGAATCCCGGGCTTCGGCCAGTCGGGCACTTCCCGGATCAATTTTTTCAAATCGTCCATTCGCTTCTCTCCTCCGGTCGTTCACCAGCAAGTTCTATGATTTGTGATGAAGAAAAGTCCAACACTCACCGCTCGTTTTTTCTGAAATCACCAATCACCAATCACAAATCACCAATTTGTCGCTACCAATCATGCTCAATCCCAAATCCGCCTGAGTACTGCTGCCGCACGGGCTCATCTTCCTCGCTCACTCCGCTCACCTCTGCGGAGTAAGGTCCGCGCTCCAGTTCCGCGCGCAAGCCTAGCAATTGTTCGGCCGTGCCGATGGCGTACACCTCCACCCGGCCGTCGCGCAGGTTTTTCACGTACCCGGCCACTCCAATTCGACCGGCCACGCGCTGCGCGAAAAACCGGTAGCCTACGCCCTGCACCATCCCGGATACAAGAAAGCGTTTTGCTTGGCGATCGTCCGGCACAATCTGCATGCGGCCTCGGAAATCTCTCGCCGCACAAGCGATTCTATCAGAGGTTCCGCGCCCGCGTGCGTCAGGAGCCTGCCATCATTCTCTTGGACTCCGCAAATTTCCTGTACTTAGATACCGTTGACACAAAGTTTCCCTCCGCGGTAATCTAGTGGTGGATGTGGCCTCCCTGTCGGCAGGAACAGGCAGGGAGGATTTGTTTATCGGGTTCCTGAGAGACTTTTGAACAGGAGCAATATAACGAAATGTACGCACTGGGACTTTTTGCTGGGATGGTAGTTGTCGGGTTTGTTTTTGCCAAATTGCGCGGCCGCAGCAACGGCAAGCCTTCCGTGACCAGTTTGATGCCTCCAAAGCGCTAATCTCGCGCGCCGTCTGCTTTTGGGGCCGTTTCGCTCACGCGGAACGTTTTCTTCAATCGAAAATTTCCCAGGGTCTCCCTCAGGGGCGGGCCTGAGCAGACGAAGTGGGCGTATGTCTGCGCGCAGGACGCTCTGGCGAAATCCTTTGCCCTCGTGTCACAATCTCGTCGCATGAATCGCGCCATCATCCGCAGGCACGCTTGCTTTTTCTGTTTACTGCTCCTGCCCGCTTCCTTCTTTTCCGCCCGCCGCCAACTGAGCGCCCAGCAACCTGCTTCGGGCGAGCCCAATCGCCAGGGAAAAGTGGATTCGCCGGCTCGCGGCGCCGCGATTGTTCAGCACGGCGGCTACCCTGAACTTCGCATCGACGGCAAGCCGTTCTTCATCCATTCCGCCGCATTTTTCTACTACCGCGTCCCGCGCGATCTTTGGGAAGTTTCTCTCGACCGCCATCGCGAGTTGGGCATCAACACGATTGACCTCTACATTCCCTGGAATTGGCACGAACCCCGCGAAGGCGAGCTCGATTTTGACGGCCATTCCAACCCGCGCCGCGACCTCCGCGCCCTTCTGCGCCTCATCGCCGAAAAGGGATTCAAGCTGAACGCTCGCCCCGGCCCGGTCATCCTCAACGAATGGCGTCACGGCGGCTATCCCGAGTGGCTGATCGAGCGCCCCGAATACAAAATGGATATCCGCGATCGTCTCGAAGGCCGCTACGCGCCGCTCACCAACCTGAACCCGCGCGACGCGGAAGGCGCTGCCAGGGGCTGGCTCGAAAACGAAACCCACATGCGCTACACGCGGCAGTGGCTCGTCGCCGTGGCTCGCGAGCTGTCGGAATATTCTTCGCAGCGCACTCTGCGCGTCAAAGTTCCTTCAGGCAAGCGCGGCGAGCCGGAAGAAAAAGAAATCAGCGGACCGCTGCTCTTTGTCCAGCTCGACGACGACATGGCCATCGGCCGCTCGAACTATTCCGGCCCCGTCTTCTGGCGCTACATGGGCGAGCTTCGGAAAATGCTCGAGGACGGCGGTCTCCATGTTCCCGCGTACATCAATCCCACGGACATGCGTGTCTCCGCCGCCGGCTTTGGTCTCGAGCGCCCCATTGGCGCGATGGGCCAGTGGTATCTTCAGCCGCCCGAAAAGCCCGCTCCGGGAACCGCCGCGGAACGCATGGTTGCCGCCCGCGAAGCCTCCACCATCGAATTTTTCGTCGAGGAACTCAAAACGCAACCCGCCTTCCCGCCTGTGGTCATCGAGTATCAGGCCGCCTGGTACACGCCCGGCGACGACACGCGCGCTTTCGACAGTCCGGTCGCCAACACGCTGCTAAGCTCTCGCCTGCTCTTGGCTCACGGCCTCCACGGCCTGAATTATTTCCCTGCACAAGACTCGATCACGCCCGCCTCCTACTCCACTCCCTGGACGAATCGTCACTACCGCTGGGATGCGGCCCTCGACGTGGCCGGCAATCAGCAGCCCCGCGCGCACGCCGTTGCCCGCAACGGCATGCTGTTGGAAACCTGGGGAGAGTTTCTCGCCTCATCCCACAAGCGCGCCGACTTCGGCTTGATTTATCCGCTCGGTGCTTACCCGCAAGAACCGCTGGTTCGTGAGGAAATCTCGCGTGTCTCCAACGCCGTCATGCGCGTTGCACGTGTGGCGCAACTGGCCGGACTCTCCTCCGAGCTTCTGGACCCGCACTATCAGCCCGTGGAGCAGCTTCTTCGCCATCCGCTTCTTCTCTTGCCGGTGTTCGATTCCCCGCAGGGCAGGTTCCAGCTTTCAGAGAAAGCGCAGCGCGTGATTGTCGAATATGTCCGCCGAGGAGGCACCCTGGTGGTGTTTCCCTCGCGTCCCGCGGGCGCCATCATCGAACAACTATGGAAGTCCTCCGTGCCGATTTCTCCAGCCGCGTTGGCGGCCTCGGCCACATCGGCTGTCGTTGCCGGTTGGACCGTGGGCCCGGGCCGCGTATTCGAGTCCACCAAAGATTTCTATTCGTGGGTTTCGCTCGGCGAAAGTTTCACCGCCAACCGCGCGCGGTTCGAAGCCGCCTGGGCCATGCAGGCGTTGCGCGAATTCGTGGATCGCGCCGCCTTGCGCCCTGCCGTCAAGTACAGCGGCACTTCGGCGAGCGCCGAATCCACGCTCTCCGACGAGCTCGTAGTCACGCAACTGGTCAGCAATGCAGGGAGCAGCCCGCTGGGCGTGCGTCACGATGGTGCAGGTCTCTTGAGTGTGACAAACCTGAACTACGATTCTCCCGCGGAACAAACTCTTGAAGTGCTTTCCCCGCGCGCTTCAGCTCGCGCACCTTCCCGCGGCTCCGCAGGACAGGATGTCTTGAGCGTTTCCGTATCGCTTCCCGCGCGCGAATCCCTTCTTTTGCCGCTACATTTTCCGCTTTGCAAGGCCGCCGCTGTTCGCGAGAAGTGCACGGACGAAATCATCTCCGCGGGCGCGGAACTTCTCTGGGCGGAGCGCGACGGCAAAACGCTCGAACTGACGTTTTACACTCCCGCGCGCGCCACGGTTGCGCTTCGCCTCGCCCGCCGGCCCGGCCGCATTTCGCTCGGCGAGGACATCAAGCCCGAATCTCGCTGGCGCCCGGACCAGCACCGCCTGGAAATCGATCTCCTTCGCGGCGCCGCTCCCGGCTACTTGCGCGTCGTAAAAATCAATCTGCCTTACACTCCGCACGTTCCCGAAAAGCCGGAGCCATCCAAACAGCCCCGCCGCGAATTCGAGTACTCCGTCTTCAGTGCGGTTCGCTTGCCGCTCACGGAATTCAGTTCGCTCCCCAGCTTTCCGCCTCTCGTGATTCTGGATGATAACCGCGAGGCCAAGGTTATTTTCCAGGGCACCGGCTATGACCCGCTCGGCCGCGACATTGACTTCGAGGTGGAAGGACCCGTTCGAGGTTCCGGCTACGTTTCGCTCGACACCAGCGACACCCGCCAGGCGCAAATTACTCTGAAGCCTCCAAAAGAATCTGAACTCGGTGGCAACAACGGACGTGATGCCCCCTCGCGCACGGACGGCCTCCTCCAGGGAGAATTGCAAGTGCGCTCTGGCCGCGACCGGCGCACTTCGCCGATGTTTTTTGCTGTCGTCGGCGAATCCGGCGTCGCCAACTATCAATTCGACTTCGATCGCGATTCCGCTCCGGAATGGGTTCTGGAAAACGCCGCCCTGCGCCTGATTGTTTCGCCCGAAGAGGGCGGCCGCGCAATCGCCCTCGTGGACAAATCCTCCGGCCTGAACCTGACCACCAACGTCGGTGCGCTGCGTGACCATTTTATTTACACGCCCAACCTGCCGTCCGTTCGTCCCGATCGCGCCCGCGGACGCTATGGTCTGTTCAACCGCCCCTACCGCGCCGAATGGGTGCCGGGCGAGGGCGGCAGCGCTCTCCGTCTTTCCTTTGAAGCCCCCGAAGTGTTTCCGTCGGGCGCAAAGATTTCCAAAGTCGTCCGATTGTCCGGACCGCACTCAGTCGCCGTGGATTACGAAGTCGGCCTCCTTGCGCTCTCCTCAGCGGAAGCGCAGCCGCCCGGCTCCGCGCCGCCTGAGCAAGCGTTCCTTGCCGTGAATTCCGTTCCGGTCGTGTTTGGCGGAGAACGCACCACGCAATTCTGCTGGCTCGATCCCGTCGCGAAGAATGCGCAGCCCTCGCCGGACGCTGATAGTTCCGGCTTGCACTGCGAACTATTTGTTCCGGGCCGTGATCCGCTGACCCTCCCGGAAGCAGCGCGGCGCATGGAAATTCGCTCGCCCGGCCGGTTCGCTTTTGCCGTCGAATGGAATGCCGGGCAAATGACCGTGGAGATGAAGAACTTCTCCGCGCTTTTGAAACTGCAATTTCCGGCGCTTGCTCCCGGCGGCGAATTCGGAAAGTACACGGTCCAGTTCCACCTGGCTCCGGCCGATTAGCAGCGCTGTACAGAAAGCGCCGGCGCAAAGATGACTTGCTCGGCAACGTTTGCATCTAAGTCTGGGGAGTTTTTCTGAGGGCTCTTTCCATCGCCATGAAATGCATCTGCGCATCCGTTGCCATCGTCCTACTGATCACCTGTGGCGCCTCTGCCTGGGAAAATCAGCAGGGCCCGATCAAGCCCCCGCCGGGAAAGGCAATTAAGCGTATTCCCGTGGAGGGTACTCCCGAGCCGCCGCCACTTCCCGTGGAAGAGATGCTCCGCCGAATCACCGAGCGGGAAAACGAAATCATTCGCGCGCGCAATGCCTCCACTTACCAGGTCGCCTTGCGCCTGCAGGAATTCGACGACGCGGGTGAAACGGTCGGCGAATTTCAGATGGCCAAGGACATGCTTTTTTCGCCGGAGGGCAAGCCGTTCGAAAAAGTCGTGCGCACTTCCCGTTCCACTCTCACCCATTTGGCGCTGCCCTCCGAGGAGCTGTCCGAATTCGCGGGCATCCGGCCGTTCATGCTCCCCACTGTTTCTCTGGAGTTTTACGACCTGACCTACGCCGGCAAGCAGCCGCTCGACGAGCTTTCCACCTATCTGTTTCGCGTGCGTCCGCGGCGCTTGTCGCGCACGCACCTCTATTTCGAAGGAGTCCTCTGGGTGGAGGACCGCGACTTCGCGATCGTTAAGACCTACGGCAAGTGGGTTTCCGAGGTCGAACAGAAAACCGGCTTCGAGCCATTTGTTTTTTTTGAAACCATCCGTGAAAATGTGAAAGGGACAATCTGGTTTCCGGCTTTTGTGCGTTCGGAGGAAACTTTGAAGCCGGAGTCTGGCGCCGCGCGCATCCGCCTCACCCTTCGTTTCACCGACTACAAAACCGGCGTAGCGCCCGCTCTCGCCCCACTGCCTAAATAGCGGATTGTTTTCACGCCCGCGTTGGTTGTCATCCCGAGGCCCGGTGTTTTTCATCGGGACGAGGGATCTGCTTTTGCCGTTTTCCGACTTCTGATTTCTTGCTTCTGCTTTGTTCCCTCCCTCATTCGCCTCAACGTCGCCGGCAATTCCTCGAGCGACTCCAGCAACGCATCCGCGTTCGCCGCGCGCAATCGCTTGTGATTGGGGAAAGGCCCAAACACGGCAATGGCTCGCACACCGGCGCGCCGCGCCATTTCCATGTCCTCCGGCGAATCTCCCACATACACGCATTCTTTCGGCTGGAGCCGCAGCCGCGCGAGCGCCATCTTCAGCGCTCCGGGATGCGGCTTTTTTTGCCGTGCATCTTCCGCGAACACGGCCGCGCGGAAAAGTTTCGCAAATCCAAACTTGTGCAGTTGCCCGCGGACCCGCGCGCGGTTGCCGCTGGTCACTAGACCGAGCACGAAGTGCCGCGCAAGATGTCGCAGCACCCGCCGCGTCCCCGGCATGAGCGCAGGCCGCAAATGCTCGTAAGCTTCTCTCCACAGCCGATCGGCTTCCTCCCAACGCCGCCGCGGAATCCCGGCCGCGCGATAAACACGGTGCCAGTTTGGCGAGTAGTGTTTTTCCAGCTCCGCAATTCCCCAGTCAATTCCCAGCGCTCGAAACATCTCCTGATAGGCGGTGGCATCCGCGTGGTACGAATCCAGCAACGTCCCGTCCCAGTCGAATACCACGGCGCGAATCGCGGCAGCGGGCGATTCGCCGCCTCTCCTGGCTTTCGGCTGTGAAGGGATCATAACTTCGCGATGTTATCAGAGGTCGCGCTGCGGAGTGGCATTCAGAGATTCTCAGGCCCGTTCCCGCGCGGGCGCGCGGGAACGGAGCCTGAGCTACAACCTACCACCTAAAACCGACAACCTTTCTCTTAGAACGAGAGCTTGATCGCGAACTGCGCCTGCCGCGGGTCGCCCACGCCGAAGCGCAGGAAGCCGTTGAAGTCAAACAGCGCGGCCGTGGCAAGCGGGTTCACATTGTTCTTATTGTTAAACGTATTGAACATCTCGATCATCGGCGTGAGCGCGATGCGCTCGGTGATCTGGAACGGCCGCGTCACGCGCCAGTCCAACGAGAAAAACTCGTTGTCCTTCCGCAGGGAGTTGCGGTTTGTGGCCGTGCGCGTCGCCGGCGTAATCGGCTGCGCGGTGCGCGCCTGCATCCGGATGTTTGTCTGGATCTTCCACGGGAGTTCCACGTACGTGAAGAAGTTGAACTTGTGCCGGATATCGCGGTCCGAGTAACCATAATCCGCCCGCAGGCCGTTGGCTACGAACGGCGAGAAGGCGCGGTCGGTGAAGGGATCGCGCTCGTTGGAGTCGTCGTCGTAGTCGGTCGCCAGCACGTAGTTCCATTCCAATTGATACCGGTTGGAAAAGCGCTTCCGCATCCCGATCGTCCAGCCTCGATAGAGCGACTGGCCGAAGCTCGTCGTTGTCATTACCTCACCCAACTGCAGGCCAAACAATCCAGTGCGGCCGTAGTCAATGAATCGCGTCAGGAACACTCCCTTGGACCACGCGAAATCCGTGTACACGGACCAATCGGGGAGAATCTCCTGCTCGTAGGTGGCGTTGGCCGAGTAGATCCGCGGGTTGTGATAGTCCTTGTGGAATACGCGCACGCCCGTGAACAGCGGGAATGTCCCCGCGGGTAGCGGGGCCGGCGTCACCACGTTGGGCCACACGGGCCCCGGCACTCCGCTGGAAATAATCGCCGAGTTCAGGAAGATGGTTTGTTGCTGCACGCCGTTCGTGGTGATCGACCCGACCTGCGTCAGCATGTTTTGCCGCGCGTTGAAGATGCCCGCGTTGGCGCGCAATACCGACTTGCCGTTCTTGGCCACGTCCCAGGCAAAACCCAGCCGCGGTTGGAACATCTTCTTCTGGTCCCGCAGCGTCCCGTCGGACGGAAAAGCGGGATTGGCAAGGAAGGTCCCGTAAGCCGTCTGGCTTGGCGGCGTGGTTGGATCGGGGAACAATTGCGCTTCCCACCGCAGGCCGAAGCTCAAGCTGAAGTTGGACCACACCTGCCACTTGTCTTGGATGAACAGGCCCAGCTCTTCGTTGGTGATGTTGGACGCGCCCGTGGCGTCGGTGGCCACGCCGGCACGATCCGCTCCCTGCAGGTAGAACAGCAGCGGTCCACCCGCGAAGGCAATGTCATCGGTAGTATCCGGCAAGCCATCCACGCCGAGGCCGCATACGCTGGCGCCGCCCGGCGTTGCAATGAGCAAGGAGCCGTCTGTGTATGTGCCGTCGGAGCAGTTCACCGCCGAGGGCCCAAATCCTGGGCCAAGAGCTGCGGGTGACGCATACCGCAGGAATCCCGCGGCGCTATCAAACAGGTAGCGCCCCAGAAAGAAGCCGCGGAACACCTGGTCGTTCAAGCTGTGGATCCACTCCCCGCCGAATTTGATGGTGTGCTTGCGCCACACGATGGAGAAATTGTCTTTGATTTGTGACCGCCAGAAGGTCTCGTCGATATTCGGCGCCAGAAAGAAGGGTCGGCCGAACCGGAAGCTCGGGGCAAACCCCACGCCGGTGTCGGCCGGTACGTTGGAATTCACCGACGCGCGTGGCCGTACTTCGCGCAGGTACGTGAAGTGCGCTTCATTCACTTTCGTTGCCGAAAACGAAGTGAACAGGTTGGCGTTGAAGACATGGATCTTCGTGAAGTCTCCCTCAATGCCGTTGGCGGAGTTGCCGTAGGTGGCCACGTCGAACGTCTCGTTCACCTTCTTCGACGCGTTGAAGTTGTAGGAAAGGGCGAGCTGGTTGTTCGTCGAGAGGTTCCAATCCACCTTTCCTAGCAGCGCGGTCGTATAGATGGGGCGCCGCACGGGCAGTGCCTCCTCTTGCGTCCGCGTGGTCCGTATGAAGTTGGTCAGCGCCAGCCGTTGGCAATCCTCGTTGCTGTTGATCAGCGCTTCGTCGGCCGCAATCGTCGGAGTCGCTACCGGGCACGCCGTGGCGCCGGCTTGCGCGCTCAAATTGTCCCGCTGCAGGTTGCCGGTGATGCGCTCAATCGCGAAAAAGTAAAACGCTTTGTCCTGGACGATCGGCCCGCCAATCGTGCCCCCGAACTGCTCGCGATGGAAGTCCTTCAGCGGCTTCCCGTCGGACGTATTGGAGCTCAGGTTTTCGTGTCGCTGGTAGTGGAAAAGGCTGCCGTGGACTTCATTAGTCCCCGAGCGCGTAATGATGTTGACCACGCCGCCCGCGGTACGCCCGAATTCGGCGTTCGCGCCCGACGCCACCACCTGAAATTCCTTCACCGCTTCCAGTGTGATATCGATGGCCACGCGCTGGCCGCCGGCTTGTTCGCCGAAAAACCCGTTCATGAAGTCGCCGCCGTCCACGCTGAAGTTGTTGAATATGCCTCGCTGGCCATTAAATGTGATTTCGTCGCCGTCCGGCCCCTGTACGACGCTTACCCCAGGCGTCAGCGTCAACAGGTCCTCAAATTTCCGCCCCAGGATGGGCGTATTCGTCACCGTAATATCATTTAGCGTGGAACTCATTTCTGTCTTCGTGTTGTCCACGGTTGGCGTTGCCGTCACCGTTATCGTTTCCGTTGCCGCCGCCACCTTCATGTTGACCGTCAGCGTCACCGATTGTCCGACCGTCAGCGCGATGTTCTGCTGCACCAGTTTCGCGAAGCCCGACTTGGTAATCGTCGCTTCGTAGCGGCCGGGTGGAAGTTGCAGCGCCACAAAGCGCCCATCCTCGTTCGTGTTAAGTGTTCGTGTGAAATTGGTGTCAAGATTCCTAACTTCCACCGTCGCGCCGGGCACCACTGCTCCTGATGCATCCAGGACGGTCCCTTGAATCACGCCGGTGGTAATCTGTGCTTGTCCCCATGCGCTGCTCGTCATGGTCAGCGCCATGGCCAGCGCAAACACCACTGCCCACATTTTCCTCATCGTTTCCTCCACGGTGTGAACCTGAACTGAATTGTTCGCCATCCGTTTGACTGGTTCCATTTCCGCAATGAAATGTGTATGTACCCCAACCCCTTTGCGGTCTCGCCCGCCTTTTTATTCCCAAGCCTTGGCGCGCAAAACCTCACCCCAATCATACGTAATCGGACAATTATAAGTTGCTGTGTCGGCAAAGCAACCGCGCTGCTTGTGGAAAAAAATCGATAGTTCGACGGGACTCAGCCGGCTGTAAATAACGGGTGGGCCGGGATTATTTCAGAAATCGCGGCGGCAATGCCTCGTCCCGCTGAAAAGCAATATCGTCGAAGCGCGCGGCCATGCCGTGCCAGCCGGGCTCGGCAGCATCCTCGGCGCGAACCACGTGGGCAACGGTCCGCATCCGCACGCCGCCCCTGCCCAGCGGGCGTTCCACGAGTCCGACTTCCAGTTCGATGGCCGTGCCCGGTTTGATGTGCTTGGGCGCCAGGAAATAGACGCCGCTCGAGCTGATGTTTTTCGTCAAAAGTGTAATCGGCACGGGTTCGGCCACGTGGTCCACTCCGGTCAGGCGCAAGGGCAGCCGCAGCGCCGCGCGCGGGTGGAAGCGCCTCTCCGGCGCCATCCCGAAGGAATGCGTGGGCACTCGCGGAAACAGCCGGGGTTTATCCGCTTTGGTTTCCGGCGCCGCTATCCGTTCCGGCGCGCTCGATTTATTGACCAGGCTTAATGGTGATGCTGGTTTGCTCGCGTTTTCGACACCAATTGATTTCTGCTTCTCGCGTGCTGCCGACATGATGGATGCCCCCAGAAATCCACTCGACACTGCGGATACTGCTGCCGTTTTCAGGCGCCCCCGCCTTCCACGGCGTCCCGATGGAGTCGGGACTCCAAACAAAGCTTTGTCACTATCTACGGAGTGGCTCGGGAGCGTCAATTCCCAACCTGCGCCGCGTGTCTTAAGTAACAACGCTCCCGGCACGTTCAGCGGAATCGAGAGGCGCAAGAAAAGAGAAAGCGGCTGCGTCCCGGCTTTTCGCCGGACGGGGGCGCCCTCTAAAATCCCATGTCCGCCTTTAGCGGTGTCCCGCCGCGGCGTCTCGGTACTTCTGCACCGGCAGCCGCTGCCTGCGCGAAAGTGTCGCCGCGGCAACTTCCTGTTGCGACGTCATTCGCGCCGCCGGCCGCGAGTGCCCGTTGCTGTTCGGCCGCGCCGACGGAAAGGGAGTCACCGCCGGACGCAGGGGCGTTTCAGCATGCGCCGCGGTGACGTGGTCGGTGATGGCTTGCAGCCGCTTCAGGATCCAGGTCCACTGCTCGCTATCCAATTGCCGCAAGTACGGCCGCAGTCCCTGAATGAACGGGTCTTCCATCAGCAGCTCCCCGTTCGACTCCGGGATGAAGAAGCGGTTCAAGCCCACGCCCAGCGCCTCGGAGATTTTCTCCAGCGTGCCCAGGCTGGGCGTCATCTGGCCGCTCTCGATGCGCGAGAGGTACGAGCGCGAAACGCGCGAGCGCGCCTGGAGTTGGCTCTGCGTCATGCCGCGCGACTCGCGCAACTGCCGGATCCGCTGCCCGATGTTTTCCACCGTGTCGCGGTTCGGCCAGTTTTCGAACAATTGCCGGTCGTCGCCGGGCAACTCCTGCGGTGCCGGAGCCGGCAAAGCAAACTCCACCGTCGGCGGCAGCAGGCGCAAGCAGCGGCGGCAATTGCCTGTGCGCGTGCGGTACTGCACCAGCCCGCACGTCTTGCAGCGAATTACCTCGCGTTCCAGATCTGTGGTGACCCTCTTGCTACTGTGTTCCGACACAAAGGTCCTCTCAGGTTCTTCCAGTGCTGCAGATGGGAGGGACTCTCGGTTCGGGGGAAGGCAGAAGCTGGCGCAGCGGCATTGTGCTCAGAACGCCACCCCCTGTCAAGCCCTTTTTTCCAGAATTGCCTAAGAAACACGGACAAAACTGGGAAAGAGTCGGCAGAAAATAGAGAATTCGCGTTCCTGGACGCCTGCGCGAGGAGTTCTGACGGTTTGCAGCGGCCATCGGCATTCGAAAATCGAAATACGAAAAGCGAAAACCGGGACAGATGGCCGGCTCCGAAGCGATCGTTCGCCGATTTTCGTTTTTCGATTTTCGCTTTTCGTGTTTTCATATCTCCATGCCGACACGCGACGATGCTTGGTCCCTGCTCTGCGAGTACACGCAAAACGAAAATCTGCGCAAACATGCTCTCGCCGTGGAAGCCTGCGTCCGCGCCTACGCTCGCAAAAACGGCGCCGACGAAGAGCTTTGGAGCCTTACCGCGCTGCTCCACGATTTCGACTACGAGCGCTGGCCCAACGACGCCCACTCGGCCACGGAAGAGCATCCCTCGGCTGGCGCGAAAATCCTGCGCGAGCGCGGCTACCCGGAGGAAATGATCCGCGCGATTCTTTCTCACGCCGACTTCACCGGCATCCCTCGCCAGACTCCGCTCGAACACACTCTCTTCGCCTGCGACGAGCTCGCCGGCTTTCTCACTGCCTGCTCCCTGGTCAAGCCGGGGAAAAGCATCCACGAAGTCGAGCCGGACTCCGTCAAGCGCAAGATGAAGGATAAAGCCTTCGCCCGCGGCGTCAGCCGCGACGATGTCCGCAAAGGCGCCGAGGAACTTGGCGTTCCCCTCGAGGACCACATCCGCTTTTGCATCGACGCCATGCGCTCCATCGCGCCCCAGCTCGGCCTCGCCGGGATTTCGTGATGGAAAAACGGCGGAACCGCAGATAGAAGCGGATAAACGCGGATGAATGCGGCGGTGAAAACCGAGAATCGGGCAAGTGCTCATTTCATTTTTCGGCTGCGTTGTCTTCCTCGTCTGCGGTGCCGAGTTCCTCACAATTCAATTTGTCGTGGTGCGCATCCGTGAGGGCTTTTTCCCGCCACGCGTCTTCTTCGTCGGCGAGAAAGATTTTTTCGCGCTCGGCGGCCAAACGGGGAAGCGCATAGAGCTTGGTCTGGCAGGAATACATCAGGCCGGTAGCGTCGCGTGTGGAGATTTTGCCGGCAGCTTGCGCGCGGATGATGTGATCCATCACGGTGTGAATGCCCTCGGCGGTATCCAGGCGATCCCGGTTGGAGACAATTTCATCGGCCGCGGCACGACTGTGAATGTAGCTGGTGCTGTGCTTGGTACACATCTGCCAGCCGGGAAGCGGTTCGATGCGGCAACGGCGGCCGGTGGGACTGCGCTAAAGACAACGACGGATTTTCAGAACGGCCATGGTTAACTCCTTTGATTCGAGACGGATGAAATTTTGGGGCGGGGACACCCCCCCGGGGTGTTTTTGCAAAAGAGCGCAGAAACGATGGAGGGGAAAGGCATTAGGCCTGTTTGAGAGTGATGCAGAAGTGCAAAAGAGCGCAGAAGTGGAAGACGGGAAAGGGGTTACGCGCGGCGCGGAGCGAGAAGACGAATGCGGGGAGCAGGCAGGAATAATCTTTAAGAAAACCATAGTGCAAGTATATTAGCTAACTAGACTATTCCTGTCAAGCGCAAAATTCCTACCCAAAGGCCTAGATCAATTCCAGAAGTTGCTCCACGGAAAGGCGCGCGTCGCGCACCAGTTCTCTGAGGAGCCCGCGCTTCAAAGTCTTATGCAGGGGAACGGACAGGGGTTTTCGTTGCGGGTCCGATGAGTGGCGCAAGCGGACGTGACTGCCCTTCTGGCGCACCGCGACGTAGCCGAGCTTTTCCGCAACCTTGATAAATTCTTCGCCGGACAGGACTGGAAGCTTCGGACTCATCGTTCAACGACGACGCTTCCGACAAGGGTTCTGGAGGGGTCCGGGATGGTTTCGCCGTGGGCTTCCATATCTTCGAGGCAAAGTTCGATGGCCTCGCGGATGTTAGCGAGGGCCTCTTCGACGGTGTCGCCCTGCGAATAGCACCCTTGCAGGGATGGACAGGTAACCACGTAGCCGCCGTCTTCGTCCGGCTCGAGGAGCACCTTGAAGTTCAGCACTTTCATGCAGGCATCGTAGCGCATCGCTGGCCCGAAAGGAAGTGCAAGCGGGGCCGGCGAGAGACCGCACACCAACAGAGCATGCCGGGCGCCGTGGAAAGCGCTGCCGCTTGGAAGCGAGATCCTTCGCTTCGCTCAGGATGACAGCAACACGCTGGATGACAGCAACACGCTCGTGGAAGGGTGCCGTGGCTACATGGGAGGAACAAAGGCGTGCGCCGCGCTGTGCTAGAATCCCTGCCGCATGGAAAGCGCGAAGAAAAGTCTTTGGTCGGCGCTGCGGCGCGTCGCCAAGCCGGAAAAGCCGCTCGACCTGCTGACCGCCGTTTGGCCGCTGATGGTCGGACGCCGCCTCGCGGACCACACACGCCCCGTCGCCTGGAGCAAGGGCCGCGTGGACGTGGCCGTGGACCAGCCCGAATGGCAAAGCCAGTTGGAAAGCATGGCCAGGGACGTCCGCAAGCAGGTCAACAAGTGGTGGGGTTCCGAGCTGGTGCGGGAGGTGCGCTTCGTCCCGGAAAAGGCCAGGCGGCTCGAAACTCGAAAATCGATCCCGAAGGATCGGGACGAAATTCGAAACGCAAAGCTTTCCCCACGCGCGGGAGGCACGGCCTCCGAGAGCGCGTTACGCGCGGCACTGAAGAAGCTGGAACCCGCGCTGAAGGGTATTGCCGACGCGGATCTGCGGGAACTGGTCGCCCGAGTCGCCGGTCAGTATCTTGCCAAACAGGGCAAAAAATGAAGATTACTCGCGAACAAGTGATTCGCGTCGCCGAACTCGCCCACCTCGAGCTTTCCGAGGCTGAACTGGACGTCTACTCACGCCAACTCGACGAAATCCTGGCCTACATCGAAAAGCTCAACCAGCTCGACACCTCCCAGGTGGAGCCCATGGCGGGAGGAACGATTACAGACTTTCGAAGTCAAGAGGTCGAGAGGTCAGGAGTTCCGGAAAACCCAGCACTTCGCGAGGACGCAGTGAAGCCGAGCGGCGTTGCCCCGGCGGTTCTGAATGGCGCTCCCGATCCCAGCCGGCCGTTTTTCCGCGTTCCCAAGGTCATCGATAGATGACGACCTCCTGGACCATTCCGTCCATCCGCGCCGCACTCGAAGCCAAGAAAGTGTCCGCGCGCGAGTTGGCCGCCGATTACTTCGCACGAATTAAAGCACGGAATCCCGAGCTGAATGCCTTTCTTGCGCTTTCGCCGGACCTGGCCTTCGCCCAAGCCGATCGCGTGGATGCACAGGTGGCGCGCGGTGAACCGCTTCCGGCTCTGGCAGGCGTGCCCGTGGCCATTAAGGACGTTATCAGCACGGCCGGCATCACCACCACTTGCGGCTCTCGCATCCTGGAAAACTACGTGCCCCCATACGATGCCACGGCCATCAGCCGCCTCCACGCCGCCGGCGCCGTCATGCTAGGCAAGACGAATTGCGATGAGTTTGCCATGGGCAGCTCCACGGAAAACTCAGCCTACGGCCCTGTACGCAATCCGGTCGCACCGGACCGCGTACCGGGCGGTTCGAGCGGCGGTTCGGCCGCGGCTGTTGCCGCGGGCCTGGCTGTCGCCGCGCTGGGTACGGACACGGGCGGCTCCATCCGTCAGCCCGGCGCCCTGTGCGGCATTCCGGCCATGATGGGCACCTATGGACGCGTCTCGCGCTACGGATTGATTGCTTTCGCTTCTTCGCTCGACCGCATCGGCCCCTTCGCCACTACCGTGCAGGACGTCGCTTCGGTACTGGCGGTCATTGCCGGGCGCGATGCTGCCGATTCCACGTCCGTTGCCGTCCCCGTTCCCAACTACTTAGCTGAGCTGGGCCGCTCCGTCCGAGGCCTGCGCATCGGCATTCCCCGGGAATATTTCGCGGAGGGAATGGACCCGGCTGTCCACAAAAACGTGGAAGGCGGCATCAAGCTGCTGGAAAGCCTGGGCTGCGTGCCGGTCGAGCTTCGGATGCCGCACACGGACTATGCCATTGCCACTTACTACATCGTGGCTACCGCCGAGGCCAGCTCCAACCTCGCCCGGTATGACGGCGTGCGCTACGGCCTGCGCGTCCCGGGCGCCACGCTGCTCGAAATGTATAAGAAGACCCGCGGCCGCGGCTTTGGCCCGGAAGTCAAACGCCGCATCATGCTCGGCACCTACGCGCTTTCCAGCGGCTACTACGACGCCTACTATTTGAAAGCCCAGAAAGTGCGCGCGCTGATCGCTCGCGACTTCATGCAGGCGTTCCAGAACGTGGACGCCATCGTGACTCCCACGTCGCCCAGCCCCGCCTTCCGGCTCGGCGAGAAGACCGACGACCCGCTCCAGATGTACCTGGCGGACATCTACACCGTCACCGGCTCGCTGGCCGGCGTGCCGGGGATTTCCGTTCCGTGCGGCAAGACCCCGCAGGGGTTGCCCGTCGGCCTGCAGATCTTTGGCTCATATTTTCAGGAGTCCCGCGTCCTGCAACTGGCGCACGCGTTCGAACAGGCTGGGGGGTTCTCCATTGCCTGACAACAGCCGCATCACCGCGCTGCTTGGCCGCTCACAGGCCGGCCTATTTGCCGCGGCGCAGTCCGTCCCCGAAGATTCCTGGCGCAAGACGCCTTCGCCCGGCGCCTGGTCGGCGGGCGAGGTCTTCGCGCACCTGGTTATGGTCGAAACGGCCATTGTGGATGGTGTCGGGCGAATGCTCGCCGCCCCGCCAAAGAAACTTCCCATCTGGAAGCGGCTTCACTTTCCGACGCGCCTGGCGCAAATCCGCCAGTTGAAACGCAAGACGCCCATTCCCCTCGACCCGGCTTTGGTGCTGGACAAGGCGGAATCACTTGCCCGCCACTCTGCCTTGCGCAAGCGCGCACTGGCGCTGTTCTCTGAAAATGACGGGCGCGACCTCCGCGCCTATCGCCACAAGCACCCCTTTTTCGGCTACCTGAACTTTTACGACTGGTTCTACACCATCGGCTACCACGAACTGCGCCACTCGGAGCAAGTCCAAGAAATCGTAGAAATCTCCCAAAAGTAATCTCGAAACTGCACTTTTCTTGCCTTTTTGGAGCCGGAACTTGCCTTCGTTGGGGAAGTCCCAGCCACATGCAAAACTCATGCCGTGGGCACAAATCTTTTCAACCTCGGCACTTCCGAGCGACGTACTAGTCATAAAGTTTTTGTGTACAAGAACGGAAAGACTATTGCTCAGAGTTCTGTGGCAGCGTTTACTATGGGTGCTGCATCACATAAGTGTGTGAGGTCAACTTGGTCACGATCAAATCCAGCCAGAAGCTCTTTACCGCGGATGAGGTCTCCCGGCTCACCGGAATCTGCCTCGACCACCTCCAGAGCCTTGCGCGCAGCAAGCACCTCGGGTTTATTGCTCGCGCTGCGGAGGCCGCCGGCGCGCAGGCGGAGGAGTGGCTGTTCACCAATTCCGACTTGATGATCCTGACCGTTCTCTATCCTCGCTGCCAGCACAAGTCCGCCTAGCGCTGAGGCGCTGAGCGGCCAACAGAATTGGAAAAGGAAAACGCCCCGATGAACCGCATCGGGGCGTTTCACATTTTGTGCCCGTTTCGATCAGTTGGGAATTTTGCCCGACAACTCTGTCCAGGTCCGCTCTACCGCGCTCTTGGAGGCTGCCGCGAACCCTTGCGGATTTCCGGCGTAGGCGGGAAAGGAGTCCTTATGCTTGCTCAGGTCAATGGACGCGCTGGTTTCCTCCAGGCTCAGGCCTTTGCCGATGGCGTCCTTGACCGCGGCAACCATGTCGGTCATATATGCTAGCAGCCGGTTCACCTGCTCTTTGCCCTGCTGCACCGGGCCATGGCCGGTCGCGGCCGCATTCCAGTCCAGATTGCGGACTGAATCCAGCGTACCAACCCACTGGGACGGGTATGCGTCGCGCATGAAGGGAATGCTATTGGTCAGCAGGTCGCCGGTGACCACGACCTTTTCCTTGGGTAGAAAGACGACCACATCGCCGCGCGTGTGTCCTTTGCCGAAAAACAGAATATGGATCGTCCGTTCGGGCTTGTAGAGCACCAGGCTGCGTTCAAAAGTAATTGTTGGCAGCGCGATTTGAACAGATTTCAGTTCTTCCAGATAGGCTTTGTCGCTGGCCAGCCGCGCTGTGAGATTGGCCCGGCCCTGCTCCGTCAAGGGAGTGCCGCTGGTCGTCTTGCCTTCCGCTAGCATTTTCTCCGTGCCGGCAATTCGGTCCGGCACAGCCGTAGTGAGCTGTTCCTGAACAGACGGGATGGCCTTGCCGACCATGTCTTCGCGGGCGGTGTGCTGTGCGATATACTCGACGCCGGGCCCGAACACGCTGACGTAGGACTGGTTGCCTTGCACGTGGTCATTATGCCAATGGGTGTTCACCACGTACCGCACCGGCTTGTTGGTGATTTTGCGGATTTCGGCAATCAAGTCCTTGGCCCAGCTTGGCCGGAAGTGCGTGTCCACAACCAGCACATCATCTTTATTCACGATGAACGCACCGTTGGAAAGCACCCCAGGTTTTCCAATCGCCGCATACACCCCGTCAGCTACCTTGACGATGTCGAATGATTGCGCCATTCCCGCAGGCGCAAGCAGGCTCACGCTCACAAGAAGGGCAGCAACTCCCAGCAACTTTCGCTTCATCTCACTCCTCCACAGTTTTCTTAGCTTTCGAAGGGCGGCACTCTAACACAACCCAGCCCGGTTCGCACACCTTCGGCATTGCCATTTGCCCCCGATTGGCCACAGGACTATGCTGAGAAGGGAATGCTGTTCGCCGGAGGCGCACCCAAGGGCTTCGGGTGAACTGCTTACTGTCAAACCACCGCCGACGGGGGTGCATCCAAGCTCCAGGGCATTGATGCAGTCCCCCATCCCGTGGCACGGGAAGAATCGAGTGGGCTTGAGCCCAGTCACACAAAACCGCCTTGTGGCCCGGACCTGCTCCTACTTCTGCTTTGGCGCGTTGCTGACACTTGCGCTCTGCCTTCCCTCGCTTTCCGCCCTCCCGACCAGGCCGCAGGAAACGCAGGCCGGGCAGCAGAAGCCGGAAGTCACCCATGCGGTACCGCGCGGCAAGAAGCTCATCCTGACCGACGGCTCCTTCCACATGGTGCGCAGCTATGAGCGCCAGGGAGAGCGCGTACGCTACTACAGCATCGAACGCTCCGCGTGGGAGGAAATCCCCGCTTCTTTGATTGACTGGGCGGCGACCCAGAAGGAAGAGGCCGAGGCGGCCGCTCTGGATTCGAAGATCGAGGAAAAAAAGAAAGAATTCCGCATGCAGCGCATCGCCGAGGAAGTGGAAGCAGACGCCAGCCTGGAAGTGGCGCCGCGGGTGTTCCTGCCGGACGGTGCAGGGCTGTTTGTGCTTGAGGGAAAAACGATTCGCTCGCTCGAACTGATCGGTGCCGAGGTCAAGACCGACAAAAGCCGCATCCTCGCACGGATCTTCTCACCCATCCCCCTGCCAACCCTTCACCGCGTGGAGCTTCCGGGCGCGCGTGCCGCTTTCCGCATTACTTCCGGTCAGCCGGAGTTTTTTATTCGCACGGCGGACGGGCACGAGCCGGACATGGAGCTCATCCAGGCTCGCGTGAAGCGCGGGGCCCGCGAAATCGAAAGCATCAACACGCTCGCCAACGGCGGCAAGATAGAAGATCGCAAGATTGTCTCCGTCGAGCGTTGGAAGCTGGCAAAGGGCGTCTTCCGGCTCACGCTCAGCCAGTCGCTCGAACCGGGAGAATACGTTTTGGCCGAAATTCGCCCCGAAGAAGGCATGGAAATCGGCGTGTGGGATTTTGGGGTGGATGCGCCTTCGCCCCCATCCGGCGCCCCACCGGCTTCTCCGCCCAAGCCACCCACAAAAAAATAAGCCTGCCTTTTCGCAAAGGCAGGCATTTCCGCATCCCGTGGAACCCCTATTCTTTTTCTTTTGCAACCGCCTGCTGTTCCGGCGGCACTTGTGAGTCCCCGTTTGCAGCCGGAAAGCTCAGCGTGAATCGAGCTCCGCCCTCGGGGAGCGAGCGCACTTCGATGTTGCCGCCATGCTCGCGCATGATGGCCATGCAAATACTCAGGCCTAATCCGGTGCCTCGCCCCGGGCGTTTTGTGGTGAAAAACGGGTCGAAGATGCGCGGGAGAATTCCCGCCGGAATTCCCGGCCCGTCGTCCTGGATGGACACTTGCTCCTCTTCGCCTTGATGTGCCACGCGCACGCGCAGAGTGCCTTGCTTGTTTACCTCGCGGATGGCCTGTTCCGCGTTCACGATCAAGTTGAGAAACACCTGCATCAACTGGTGCGCGTCGCCCAGCACCGGCCTTGATCCCGGTTCCACCTCGTATTCCACCTTGATGTTGTTTACGTGCAGAGAATACTCGTGCAACTGGATGGTATGCAGCACCAACTCGTCCAGCCGCACCTGCCCGCGTCGCGGCGCCCGAGGCCGCGAAAAGGTGAGCAAGTTCTGCACGATTTCCGCGGCGCGCCGCGCCTGCTTCTGAATCAATTCCAATTGCCGGCCCATGACCTCATCCGTGGCTTTTTCCCGCAGCAGATCATTGATCCCCAGGATGGCCGTCAGCGGGTTATTCAACTCGTGCGCCACGCCCGCCATCATCTGCCCCATGGCCGCCAGCCGTTCCGACTGGCTCACCTGCTGCTCCAGCCGCTTCAAATCCGTGATATCCCTTGCAGAGGCGATGACCCCGATGATGTTTCCCGCCGTATCGCTCAAGGGGCTGGCCGTGCCGCGGACGGTGCGCCAGCTTCCATCCTTATGTAATGTCCTGTATTCCACGGTCCCGTACGTTCGAGTTCCGCTCACAAGCTCCCGATGTAGTTCCACCAGCGCCTTGCGGTCCTCCACATGCGTCCGCTCCCCGAGCCCCTTGCCCAAAATTTCCTCCGGCTCGTACCCCAGTTGTTCTTTCATGCGCGCGCTGACGTAGGTGTACTGCCCTTCGCGGTCCAGCACCACGATCATGTCCGGAAAACTCTCTACCAGGCGGCGCGCAAACTCCTGCTCCTGATGCAGCCGGCGCTCCATCTCCCGCCGCTGCGTGATGTCCACCAGCGTGCCCTGGTAGCGCAGCACGCGCCCCGTGGCGTCTCGAATCGCCGTCGAGGTGTCCAGACAAATGAGCGGCTTTCCGTCCTTTCGCCGCAGGACGATTTCCCGCTCGCGCAGCGTCCGCTGTTCGTCGAGTTCCTGTAACAATCCCCTGCGGTCCTCCGCATCCATGTACAGTTCATTCACATTTTCCTGCAACAAGTCGTCCTTGTTCTCGTACCCGAGCATGGCGACCAGGGCTGGATTCGCGTCCAACAACCGCCCCTCCGGCGTGGAAAAATAAACCCCTTCGTGTAACGTCTCGAAAAGCTGAGTGAAGCGCGCCTCGCTTTCCCGCTCGTAGGTAACGTCCCGCGCCTGGCCGCTGACGCCCACGACCTTTCCGTCTTTCACCACCCCGCGCAGCGTGCAGTCGAAATAGCGCACCCCGCTCGACTTCTTCATGCGGATGCGCAGGATGCCCTGCCAAAAGCGCCGCTCGATGAACCACGGCAGCGCGCGATCGACGGCCTCCCGAGTGGGTTCCTCGATGAGCAACTCCAGATTGCGCCCCACCAGCTCACGGAAGGGAAGTTCGGCCATTTCCGCAAATCGCTGATTGACGGCGCGAATCTCTCCCTCCAGCGTCGCCGCAAACATCAGGTCATCCATGCTGTCGATCAGCTCGCGATAACCCTGCTGGGAGCGGGAAACAACGTGGAAGAGTTCTTCCAGGCGAAGCAGACGTTCTTGCATGCTCGAGGCGGCGCTGTCCGCGGCGAGCGGGACCGCTTTCTCCGGGCCCGGCCGGATCTTGCCGGTGCGTTGCCCGGTCGCGGAAGCATCCGTCCGAGTTGGTCCCCGCATAGCCATTTCGTGGCCTTCGCTCGTCGTGCGCAACTCGTTTTCTGTTTTGCTGGCAGTGCCTGCCCCTTTGCGCATGGGGCAGCCATGGACCGGGTGATTCTAGGCCGTTCGCGCGCAGCCGGGCAATTTGAATTCGGCTGCGAGTTTCCAGCCCGGCACTTCAAAGGCGCACATTACGCACTTCTTAACTCCATGAAGGGAAGAGTGTGGCGCAAGAAAACAAATCAGCGGCAGGCCGAATTGCCCCGCCGCCGATTTCATTCGTATCGGGTTAGAGTGCTTGCAGCCTAGTTTTCCGCCACCGCGCCGGCGTCCTTCCGCAGGAATTCCAAGGCGGCCGCTTCTTCCGGCGTGAGTTCCGCAGAGGGCTCGCCTGCTTCTTCGCTCACGGGGACTTCCACCGGCGTTTCCGTCAACAGTTTGATGTTGCGGTAGTGCTCGATGCCGGTGCCCGCGGGGATGAGGCGGCCCATAATCACGTTTTCCTTCAGGCCGCGCAGGTAGTCCACTTTGCCGGAGATGGCCGCTTCGGTGAGCACGCGGGTCGTCTCCTGGAAGCTCGCCGCGCTGATGAACGAATCGGTGGAGAGCGATGCCTTGGTGATGCCCAACAACAAGGGCCGGCCGGTCGCGGGGCGCTGCCCTTCCTCCAGGATCCTCTCGTTTTCATCGCGGAAGCGGAATTTGTCGATCTGCTCCTCCAGCAGGAACATCGTATCGCCAACGTCTTCCACCTTCACCCAGCGCATCATCTGGCGGACGATGGTTTCGATGTGCTTGTCGTTGATGTTCACGCCCTGCAGGCGGTAGACCTCCTGGATGGAGTTCACCAGGTAAGCCTGCGTGTACTTTTCACCGAGCACGGCCAGCAGGTCATGCGGGTTCAGCGGCCCGTCAATGAGCGGCTCGCCGGCCTTGACGTGGTCGCCCTCTTGCACGTTGATGTGCACGCCGCGTGGCAGTGAATACTCCTTCACCGTGCGGCCATCTTCGCTCTCCACGGTGATCTTGCGCAGGCCCTTGGCGATTTCTCCGTACTTCACGATGCCGTCGATTTCGGAAATGACCGCCGGATCCTTCGGCTTGCGCGTCTCGAACAATTCCACCACGCGCGGCAGGCCGCCAGTGATGTCCTTCGTCTTGGTGGTTTCCCGCGGGATCTTCGCCAGAATGTCGCCCGGGCTGGCCTCGTCCCCGTCCTGCACCATCAAGTGGGCGCGCGAGGGCATCAGGTACTTTTTGCGCACGCGACCCGCGGAGTCGCGAATGAGGATGGTGGGCTGGTGCTTTTCGTCGCCCGGCGGCAGCGTGACCACCAACTGCGCCAAGCCGGTCACTTCGTCCACTTGCTCTTCGATGGTGATGCCCGGCTGCAGGTCCTTGAACTGCACCGTGCCGCCCACTTCGGTGAGAATGGAGAAAGTGTAGGGGTCCCATTCGGCCAGCGTCTGGCCCACGGTGACCGCTTCGCCGTCCGCCACGCGCAGCTTGGCGCCGTAGACCACGTGGTAGCGCTCTTTCTCGCGGCCTTTTTCGTCCACCACGGCGATCAAGCCCGAGCGGTTCATCGAAATCAGAATGCCGCGGCCTTCCACCACGTTCAAATCGATGAACTTCACGTAGCCGTTGTTCTTCGCGTCCACCTTCGACTGCTCGGTGACGCGCGTGGCCGTGCCGCCGATGTGGAACGTGCGCATGGTCAACTGCGTGCCCGGCTCGCCGATGGATTGCGCGGCAATTACGCCCACGGCTTCGCCCATTTCCACTGTGCGCCCGGTTGCGAGGTTGCGGCCATAACAGCGCGCGCAGACTCCGCGCTGTGTTTCACAGGTCAACACCGAGCGGATTTTCACCCGCTCAATTCCAGCACCCTGAATGGCGTTGGCCAGCTCTTCGCTGATTTCCTCGTTGATGTCCACAATGACGCTGCCCTCGTAGTCCTTGATCTTCTCGAGGGAAACGCGCCCAATCACGCGCTCGCGCAGGGGTTCAACTTCCACGCCGGCCTCGACGATTGGCTCCACGTAGATGCCGTCCACCGTGCCGCAATCGATCTCGGAAATGATGACGTCCTGCGCCACGTCCACCAGGCGCCGCGTCAGGTAGCCGGAGTCCGCCGTCTTCAGCGCCGTATCCGCCAGGCCCTTGCGCGCGCCGTGCGTGGAGATGAAGTACTGCAGCACCGTCAAGCCTTCGCGGAAGTTGGAAGTGATGGGTGTCTCGATGACTTCGCCGGAAGGCTTGGCCATCAAGCCGCGCATGCCGCTCAACTGCCGAATCTGCTGTTTCGAGCCGCGCGCGCCGGAGTCCGCCATTACGTAAATCGGATTGATCACGCCTTCTTTGTCCTGCCGCTCGAGCGCTTTGAACATCTCATCCGACACGCGCTCCGTAACTTCGCCCCAGATGGAAATCACTTTGTTGTAGCGCTCGCCGTTGGTGATGGCCCCGTCCAGGTACTGCTGCTGCACCTTGACGACTTCCTTCTCGGCGGATTCCACCAGCTTGGCTTTGTCGCCCGGAATAATCATGTCGTCGATGCCGATGGAAATGCCCGCCTTGGTGGCGTAGAGGAAACCCAATTCCTTCAGCTCGTCCAGCATCGGCACCGTTCGTTCGAGGCCGAAACGCAGGTAGCAATATTGCACGAGCTGTTGCACACCCTTCTTTTTCAGCAGGCCGTTGATGAACGGCATGCCCTTGGGCAAGTGGTCGTTGAAAATCACACGGCCGGTGGTGGTGCTGATGAATTGCCGGTTCAGGGTGATGGGTTCGGCGTGCGGCACATCCTGATCGTCGTACGCGGTGGTGAGATCAATGGCCTCGCCGGTGTAGCGCAAGCGGATGGGCGTGAGCAGCTCCACTTCGCCCGCGTCCAGCGCCAGCATCACGTCTTCCGGATTGCCGAATGTGCGGCCTTCGCCTTTGCTTCCGGGCTTCGACTTGGTGAGGTAATAGATGCCCAGCACCATGTCCTGCGTGGGCACGGCCAGCGGCCCGCCGTTGGCCGGAGAAAGAATGTTGCCCGAGCTAAGCATCAGCACCGATGCTTCGACCTGGGCTTCCGGCGAAAGCGGAATGTGCACGGCCATCTGGTCGCCGTCGAAGTCGGCGTTGAAAGCGGTGCAGACCAGCGGGTGAATGCGGATGGCCTTGCCCTCCACCAGCGTGGGCTCAAAGGCCTGAATGCCCAGGCGGTGAAGCGTGGGAGCGCGGTTCAGCAGCACCGGATGCTCGCGGATCACTTCTTCGAGAATGTCCCAGACGATGGGGTCCTGCTGCTCCACCATTTCCTTGGCCTGCTTGATGGTGGTGCAGTGGCCGTTGGCTTCGAGGCGGTGGTAGATAAATGGCTTGAAAAGCTCCAGCGCCATCTTCTTGGGCAGGCCGCACTGGTGGAGCTTCAGCTCCGGGCCCACGACGATGACCGAGCGGCCAGAGTAGTCCACGCGCTTGCCCAGCAGGTTCTGCCGGAAGCGCCCCTGCTTGCCCTTCAGCGTGTCGGAGAGCGACTTCAGCGGGCGGTTGTTGGCACCGCGCAGCACGCGGCCGCGGCGGCCGTTGTCGAACAGCGCGTCCACCGCTTCCTGCAACATGCGCTTTTCGTTGCGCACGATCACGTCCGGCGCGTGCAGCTCCATCAGTTTCTTCAGGCGGTTATTGCGGTTAATCACGCGCCGGTAGAGGTCGTTCAAATCGGAGGTCGCAAAGCGCCCGCCGTCCAGAGGCACCAGGGGGCGCAACTCCGGCGGAAGCACGGGGATCACGTCCAGAATCATCCACTCCGGCCGGTTGCCGGACTTGCGGAAGGCTTCCACCACCTTGAGGCGCTTGGCGAACTTGATGCGCTTCTGCAAGCTGGGGTCGGTCTTCATCTTCTCGCGCAGCTCATCGGAAAGCTTGTCCACGTCCACGCGACGCAGCATTTCCTTGATGGCCTCCGCGCCCATGGTGGCGCGGAACTTGCCGGCGTATTCTTTCTGGAGCTCGCGGTATTTTTCTTCCGGCAGCGCTTCCTTGTCCTTGATGCCGGGCACATCGCCGGTATCAATCACCACGTAGTTTTCGAAGTAGAGGATGCGCTCGAGGTCGCGCATGGTGATGTCCAGCAGGTAACCGATGCGGCTGGGCAGGCCCTTGAAGAACCAGACGTGCGAGCAGGGCGAGGCCAGCTCGATGTGTCCCAGGCGCTCGCGGCGCACTTTGCTCAGGGTGACTTCCACACCGCATTTGTCGCAGATAACGCCGCGGTGCTTCATGCGCTTGTATTTTCCGCAGAGGCATTCCCAGTCGGTGACGGGGCCGAAAATCTTGGCGCAGAACAGGCCATCCCGCTCCGGTTTGAAGGTGCGGTAGTTGATGGTCTCCGGCTTGGTGACCTCGCCGTGCGACCACGAGCGGATTTTTTCCGGGCTGGCCAGGCTGATGCGAATAGAATCGAAATCGGCGATCAAGCTCGCGCGGTCATAAGGGCTGCTGCGAAACAAGGCGATCCTCCTTGCCCCAGGGCTGCTGGTCGGCGGCCCAAGAGCGCCCCGGTGATCCCGATTCCTCGGGATGGCCGGGGTGGTTCATGAAATCCGTTGTCCGCTCCCGCGCCCAACGCGCGCGGGAGTTGCCGCGATCAATCCGCGGCCGTTTCGACCTGCGGTTTTTGCCGCTTCATCAATTCGACGTCCAGGCAAAGTGATTGCAGCTCCCGCACCAGGACGTTGAAGGACTCCGGGACGCCGGGTTCGATCCCGACCTCGCCCTTCACGATGGCTTCATAGATTTTGGCGCGGCCGTAGACGTCGTCCGATTTGGCCGTGAGCAGTTCCTGCAAAATGTGCGCGGCGCCGTAGGCTTCCAGGGCCCACACTTCCATTTCGCCGAAGCGCTGGCCGCCGAATTGCGCCTTGCCGCCGAGCGGCTGCTGGGTAATCAGCGAGTAAGGCCCGATGGAGCGGGCGTGGATTTTGTCGTCGACCAAGTGGGAGAGCTTCAGCATGTAGATGAAGCCCACGGTGACTTCCTGCGCAAAGATGTCTCCGGTCATGCCATCGCGCAATGTCTGCTTGCCAGAGAGCGGCAGGTCCGCCGACTTCAGCAGTTGCCGGATTTCGCCTTCGCGCACGCCGTCAAAAACCGGCGTGGAGACGGGGATGCCATCGCGGAAGCTCTCGCCCAGCGCGAGAATTTCATCATCCTCGAGATCGGCGACGCGCTTCCACACCGGTGTGTGGCCGAAGACGTCCTTAAACCACTTGCGCACCGACTCCGCGCGCTTCTCCTCGTCGAAGATGGCCGCGATTTGCTGGCCCAGCTCTTTGCAGGCCCAGCCAAGATGTGTTTCCAGGATTTGTCCCACGTTCATACGGCTGGGCACGCCCAGCGGGTTGAGCACGATTTCCACCGGGGTGCCGTCCGGCAGGCAGGGCATGTCTTCTTCCGGCACGATGCGCGCGATGACGCCCTTGTTGCCGTGCCGCCCGGCCATTTTGTCGCCCACGGAGAGCTTGCGCTTCATGGCGATGTAAGACTTCACCATTTTGATGACGCCCGGCGGCAACTCGTCGCCCTTGGTCAATTTGCTGATGCGTTCGTCGGTGATCCTGCGCAGCACGTCGATCTGCCGCGAGGTCATCTCCTCAATCTCGTCAATCTTCTCGATCAGCAGCGGGTCGCGGTCGGTCAGCTTGAGGCGCTTGAGGTTGCGCGTGGAGACCTTCTCGATGATGTCCCGCGTCAACTCGGTGCCCTTGGTGAGCAAGCGCTTGTTGGTTTTCTCGTCGTGCAAATCGGCGGTCAGCTTCTGCCCGCCCAGCAGGCCGGCGAGCCGCTTCAAGCGCTCGTCGGTGAGGATGCGGATTTCGTCGGCGAGGTTTTTCTCCAGGCGCGCGCGCTGTCCCGCTTCGATGGCCTTGTGCCGCTCGTCCTTCTCGGCGCCTTTGCGGCAGAAAATCTTCACATCGACCACCGTGCCTTCGATGCCCGGCGGGCAGTAGAGCGAAGCGTCGCGGACGTCGCCGGCTTTTTCGCCGAAAATCGCGCGGAGAAGTTTTTCTTCCGGTGTGAGCTGCGTTTCACCCTTGGGCGTCACTTTACCCACCAGGATGTCGCCCGGGCGCACCGTGGCGCCGATGCGGATTACTCCGCTCTCGTCCAGGTTGCGCAGGAAGCCTTCGCTGATGTTGGGAATGTCGCGGGTGATTTCTTCCGGGCCGAGCTTGGTGTCCCGCGCCTCGATTTCATACTCCTCGATGTGGATCGAGGTGTAGTAGTCCTCCTTGACGAGCTTCTCGCTGACCAGGATGGCGTCTTCAAAGTTGTAGCCGCGCCACGGCAGGAAGGCGACGAGCACGTTGCGGCCCAGCGCCAGTTCGCCGCGGTCGGTGCACGGTCCGTCGGCCAGCACCTGGCCCTGGCGGACGCGGTCGCCCACGCGCACCAGAGGTTTCTGGTTGATGCAGGTATTCTGGTTGGAGCGCTTGAACTTCGTCAGCGTGTAGATGTCCGCGCCCACTTCGCGGGAGAGCACGCCGGAGTGATCGGATTCCACCCGCACGATAATGCGCTCGGAGTCCACCTGGTCCACGATGCCATCGCGGCGGCAAATCACCACCGCGCCGGAGTCGCGTGCCGTGACGCGTTCCATGCCCGTGCCCACCAGCGGGGCTTCCCCGCGAATCAGCGGCACAGCCTGGCGCTGCATGTTCGAACCCATCAGCGCGCGGTTGGCGTCGTCGTTCTCGAGGAAAGGAATCAAGCTGGTGGCGACGGAGACCAACTGCTTCGGCGACACGTCCACGTAATCCACTTCCTCGCGGCTCTTGAGCACGAAGTTGCCGGCCTGCCGCGCGTTCACAAGTTCCGTGGTGATGCGCCCGCGCTCGTCGAGTTGCACGTTGGCCTGCGCAACGACGTAGCGGTCTTCTTCCCACGCGGAGAGATAAAAGCAGTGCGGGTCGCTGACCACGCGCTTCCTCTTCAGTTCCTCGTTTACGGCTTCCACTTTTTCGCGCTCGACGATGTCCCCGGCTTTGAATTCGCTGTCGCCGGAGTTCACCACCTGCACGTAGTCAATCACCCGGCCGCTCTTCACCTTGCGGTAGGGCGACTCGATGAATCCGAATTCGTTAATCCGCGCGTAGCAGGAAAGCGAGCTGATCAAACCGATGTTCGGGCCTTCCGGCGTTTCAATGGGACAGATGCGGCCGTAGTGCGTGGGATGGACGTCGCGCACTTCGAACCCCGCGCGCTCGCGCGAGAGACCGCCCGGGCCCAGCGCGGAAAGACGGCGCTTGTGAGTAATCTCGCTGAGCGGGTTGGTCTGATCCATGAACTGCGAAAGCTGTGAGCTGCCGAAAAATTCGCGGATGGCCGCCATCACGGGCTTGGCGTTCACCAGGTCGTGCGGCATGGCCGTGGACATTTCCTGGTACACGGACATTTTTTCCTTGATGGCGCGTTCCATGCGCACCAGGCCGATGCGGAACTGGTTTTCGAGCAGTTCGCCCACCGCGCGCACGCGGCGGTTTCCCAGGTGGTCAATATCGTCCAGGCTGCCGATGTTCTTGCGCAGCTTGAACAGATACTTGATGCCGGAGACAAAGTCGGCCGGGTCCAGCGTCCGCTTTTCCAGCGGTGTCTCCAGTTCCAGCTTGATGTTGAACTTCAGACGGCCCACCTTGCTGAAGTCGTATTTCCGCGCGTCGAAAAACATTCCGTTGAAGAGCTGCGTAGCCGTTTCCAGAGTCGGCGGGTCGCCGGGCCGCAGCTTTTTGTAAATTTCCACAAGGGCTTTCTGCGGCGAATTGATTTCGTCCTTCTCCAGGGTGCGCTGCAGGACGTTGCCGATTTCGTCGCGCTCCGGGAAGAACACGTCCACTTCCGTGATGCCCGCCTCATGCAGCGCGGCCCAGATTTCCGGCGTTATCGGCTTGTTGGATTCCACCAGCACTTCGCCGGTCTGCCGGTTCACCATGTCGGCGACGGTGAACGCGCCTTCCAGGTCGCCGGCCGACACCTTCACCTGCGTGATTCCCGCCTTGGTCATCTCCTTGTGCAGCGCCTCGGTAATGCGCTTGTGCGCGCCGACGATGACGTCTCCGCTTCGCGGGTGCTTGATTTCGTGCGCCAGTTTCTGGTTGACCAGCCCGTCGGAGACATTCCAGAAGAGCGTGCCCTCGCGCAGCGTGACTCGTTCCACCTGGTAAAACGTTCGCAGGATTTCTTCATTCGATTTCATGCCCAGGGCGCGCAGGAAAATGGAGCCCAGGAATTTCCGCTTGCGGTCGATGCGCACGTAGAGCAGGTTTTTCGTGTCGTACTCGAACTCCACCCAGGAGCCGCGGTAAGGAATAATTTTGCCCAGGAAGTACGTGCGGTTGTTCGCGCTTTCGTAGAAGATGCCCGGCGAGCGGTGCAACTGGCTCACGATGACGCGCTCGGTGCCGTTGATGATAAACGTGCCGTTCTCCGTCATCAGGGGCACGTCGCCGAAGAAAACTTCCTGCTCCTTGATGTCGCGAATATTTTTTGCGCCGGTATCCGGATCTTTTTCGAAAATGGTGAGCCGGATGGTTACCTTCAGGGGCGCGGCGTAGGTCATGCCGCGTTCCTGGCATTCGTTCATGTCGTACTTCAGTTGCAGGGCAGCCGGGTCGCCGCACTTGTTGCAGAACGTCGGTGAATTTTTGTTAAACGTGCCGCACTTGCTGCACAGCACGTCGCCGGTTTTGTACGGATTCGTCACCACGGACGCGCCGCAGCTTCGGCAGGTCGCGCGCAGATGGTGCAGTCCCTTCAGGTTGCCGCACTTGCATTCCCAGTTGCCGATGGCGTAGTCCACGAAGTCCAGTTGGGAAAGCCCGCGGAAATCCTGAATCGGAAAGACCGAGCTGAACACGGACTGCAACCCGCTGTCTTCGCGCTCGCTGGGCAGCAGGTCCATCTGCAGGAAGCGCTGGTACGAACGCTTCTGCACCTCAATCAAGTTGGGAATCTGGATGCTCGCCTGGATTTTGGAGAAATCCAGCCGCTCACGCTCGCGAAGAGGATGGCTTCCATTCTGCATTCTGGTTTACCTCATAACCTTTCGGTGTCCCGCGCCGCGCTACTCCCGGGCGGGACGGGCAGGGCAATCGCTGGAGAAGACGGAATCACACGCCGGCGAACAGCCGAGCCGGCACGCGCTGCGACACACGCTCCGCTGCAGCCTTCCGCCGCCCCGGAAGGCCGTTGCCGTGCTGCGTCGTGTTGACCGGCAAATGCGTGCGTAAGCGAATCCAATGGAGCGCGAGCCGCGCCGCAATACTCCCGCGCGGACGCGCCCCTCACTACTTGATCTCGACTTTGGCCCCGGCGTCTTCGAGCTTTTTCTTGATCGTGGCCGCCTCGTCCTTGTTCACGCCTTCCTTCACGGGTTTCGGCGCGCCTTCGACCAGGTTTTTCGCTTCCACCAGGCCCAGGCTGGTTACTTCGCGGACGGCCTTGATCACGTTGATTTTGTTCGCGCCCACTTCCGAGAGGACGACGGTAAATTCCGTCTTCTCTTCCGCCGGCGCTGCTGCTCCGCCCGCTGCTCCGCCCGCCATCATCATGGGGGCAGCCGCAGCCGCGGAGACGCCGAAGGTCTCTTCCATCTTCTTGACCAGATCGGCCGCCTCGAGCAGCGTGAGGCCCTTGATTTCTTCCAGTATGGTTTCGACTTTGCCTGCCATTGCTGTGTCCTCTCCTCTTCGGCCGCCTAGGCGGACGCGAACTTGTTTTCCTTGACTGCCTCATTCGTGACGACAGCCAAATCCCTGGGTACTGCAGCCAGCACGGTGGCCAGTCGCTGCGCCGGCGACTTCAGCAGGAACATGATCTTGCTGATCAGCTCATCCTTCGACGGCAACTGCGCCAACTGCTGAATCTCTTCGATCGAGATGACTCGCCCTTCCACCACGCCTGCCCGGAACTTGAACGACGGTACGTCCTTGGCGATTTTGGTCAGCACCTTCGCCAGGGTCACCGGATCGCTT